>TARA_R110000787_G_scaffold17748_1_pt1 | contig 28798 bp, 37 predicted proteins | sample TARA_R110000787 | Tara Oceans TARA_R110000787 (sample SAMEA4397920) | marine metagenome | biome: Polar Biome; feature: [DCM] deep chlorophyll maximum layer (ENVO:01000326); material: water (ENVO:00002006), including particulate matter (ENVO:01000060) such as... | depth 35 m | reverse complement strand
AGAATCTAGGCGCTAAGGCGGGACAGATGGCGTCAAACGTTGGTAATGCTGCAATGGGTAATCAAGATCAACTTGCACCAGTTGCAGATGCTGGTAATGCTGAAGCACAACAAGCTGATCCACAAGCGGCAGCAAACGCAGCAAAACTACAATCAATCATGCCACAACTAGTGAAAACTTTAAATAAAGCTAACCAAAGTTTGGCGGGTGATTTAGAAGCATTGGGGTTGAATTTTCAAACTATTGCACAAGTTGACCCCGAAGCGGCGAAATCAATCAAATATGCTGCTGGTTGGATAACAAAAGCGATTCAAGATTTGAATTCTGCTTCTCAGGGTGTACAACAACAGGCTGATCCGCAACAACAAGCACCTGCACAACAGGCACCTGCAATGCAGTATAACTCTGGAGCAGCTATGTAAGTTAAGACCAACCAGCAATTATAAATTTAGCGTATTTATCGAAATCCTCACCATACCATCCAATTGCGTATGGGTGTTGAACTTCAACTAACGCCATCTTGCCACTAGAAAATTCCCCAAAGTCAACTGCTCCGCAGAAGGTTTTGGGGAATTTTACGTTTAGGGTTGGGGCTTTTCCAATTATTTATCTAAGGATTGAAAATTTCATGATTCTTCGTTATCTGGGATCGGGAATGGAATAATATTGCTGGGAAGTCGAGGAGTTTCGCTCCTAACTTCATTTACTGCCGCCAAGATAGCATCATCTGATGAGTCTGTCAACAACTCATCTAAAATAACTTGGTGATTGTCTCCACTAACCTCATCGACCATGGTTACAACTAAAATCCGTCTAAATTCTCCGCTCATTTTAAATTAACAGTCTAATCTGAGGTTTCGATTACATTTTCCACAGATGAACGTCCTAACACCCCAAGAGGCGGTTTCTTGTGTTGAAACTTCAACCATTTTTACTTGGCAACATTTAGGGCCAAAAATATTATCATGGCGATTTCTCACAACTGATCTGGGTACTTGGGGTAATCGGGGGGTGTCGCCTTTTCCTGCCATGTTGATATCATACCACAGATTTTAGTGGTGTCAACCTAGAAATTACCAAATTATTTGTTGCTAAAATGGATCGCTTTTCGAAATTACTCAACTTAATCACCAAGGATGCACCCATCTTATGTTTTACAAACTTAACACTCTCCATATCAAACATAGACATATCCCACGAATCAAAAGAATCAACAATGGCCGTCACTTCTGGTGGAAATTCTTCATGATCCGTAATGTATGTTCGAAATAAATAAATTAACTCGGCCCCAGAATTATTAATAGTTATATTTCTAACTGGGGTATCATACCGTTTAATTGATTTCCCGCTAAGTTCCTCATACTCCCTGCGTAATGTATCCGTTATATCAACTACTTTCACATAATTACTTATACGCCATTGTCACGGCGATCAATATTATAATACATTTCTCTGCAATGTTTCCATTTCAAACGTTTCGATAAAATCTCCTTAGACTCATCAAAACACCCCCAAGAGATAACTTCAATATCATACATTCGTGTGCCGTGTTTATTCATAGATGAGAAGCTTGTCTTGTAGATGTCTACCACGGGGGTTGACTTCCCGACTAATGCGCTTCCATAATCTTCAACGACATACGGCTTACCATCAATTCTAAGTTTGGTTCCGAGTGGAAATACACTCCAGTCCGTGGCGACTACACCAGTCCTTAGTGTGGTTCCAATTGCAGTCTTTCGGCCATATCTAACATGGTCACGTTCATTGTGTGTATATGCAGTGGTCTTTACCGTCTTCTTCCGTGATACCATAAATGGGCTGCTAGTAGTGCATGATGTTGAAATGGCGCATAGTGCGGTTAATAGTATAATTAGTTTAGTCTTCATTGTCTAGTTTATGTGCTGTTACATCTAAAATTATAGCCAGTCTCTCCAATAGCCAAGATACTCCTGACGAAGCGAATGGTATAGTTAATAGATAGAATGCTCCTTGGAACATCCATAAAGATACACCACAACTTTCCAATATCAACAAAAAAACCAACAGTATGCTAAAATATAATCCAACCCAAAATCCAGTACACATGGAGCATGATAATAATTCCTTAAAAAAGGTAATCTTTCCCGCCCACTCCCTAAATTTAAACATGATTTCACTATTAACCAAAATATTAGTTAATCCGAAACATGCAAGTAACACTAACAATATATCCATGGAAGGATTTATTATATTAGCAGTTAAATTTCAAGTGTTCTTTTAATCTCTTCCACCACGGGTCTTTTTTAATTTCAGCGGATAGTCCATAACCATCAATCTCTCTTAAGGCTCGCTCCACATTAATAATACCATATCCAAATTTATTATCTTTTCCCTTTGCTCCAACGTCGATTGATGCTGATTGTAATACAGATCGAAGTTCTTCCACAGTATAAGATTGCCCGTTCTTTTTATATTTTGATATTAAGAGCGCCATGATACCGGCCAAGAATGGTGCCGCCATGGAAGTTCCTGACATTACCGCATACTCGTCCTTTAGGTAGGTAGATAATATCTCATCACCAGGGGCTACGAAGTCTACAAACTTCTCCTTAGAGAATGCCGAGAAATCTGAAAGCTTATGATCCTTTTTATACGATCCAACCGATATTGTAAATGGATATTTGGCGGGGTACATTACGCCTTTATTCCCAAAATTACCTGCGGCACATACAATAGGTATATTTAATTCGTATGTTAATTTTTTATACAGTGACTCTAATTGTGGTTGGGGGCTAAATGATCCTAGAGATAAATTAATTATATCTGGCTTTATTTTAACTGCATATTCTAATGCTTCCTTTAAAATAATATCATTGGTCTTGCCATATTTGTTTAGTGCCTTTACTGATATAATCTTAGCGTTTGGGGCTACACCAACAACACCAACAGCATTGTTTTTGGCGGCTATAATGCCGCTTACATGTGTTCCATGCCCCTGAACGTCCTTAACACTCTCTTTAATGAATGATTTAGATAATTTACTATCTTCATTATCCCCTAAGTCAGAATGATCTGCTAGACCACTATCAATAACCATAACGGTTACTCCCTCTCCCCGAGTTTCAGCCCAATGGGATGGGATTTGCAAATCTCTCAGCCCCCAACCAATATGGTCTGAGAGTTGGTTTAATGTTCCAATAAGGTTTACTTCGTAGTGGGGCAACTGAATATCTGGCATACAAATATTTATAATTAGAACCCTACAGTTAGACCTACGATTACCCTTGTCATATTGGTATATTAAACTGAATTAGACTTATCGTCAGGGGTTATTTTCTATCCCGAATGGGTCTCCATGATCCCTCGGGAGTTCTCTCATACTCCAGATGAGTGGGAGTATTGTTAAATGCATTAAAATTCAGACAAAATAAATTGATACAATTTGGTTTTTTCTTTTGTTTTGTGATGTATCGCGCAGTGTGTTTAACATTAACGAACGTTACCAGTTTTTCTGGTAACGATGCTAATTTTTTCAGTGCGCTTAAGATGTGCTTCATGGGTCGTATTCCCGAAAATACTCCCAATTTACCCAAAGTCAAGATAAATTATAGCTCCATCTCAGAAAAACTATCGGGGCTAAGCTCAGTATTAGCCGCGCCGATTCTGTAAGCTGTGATTTCTTCCTCTTGGGGCGCACTCTGAATGGATTCAGAATCATACCAAAATCTAAGCCACCCATCAATAGGGTTCTTCTTAGCATCAGGATAAATCTTAGTGGTGTAACCCAGTGACTTAAGGCGTGAATTTGTTAACCACTCAACATAACCTTTAAGTTCGCGATCAGTCAAACCAACGATTGGTCCCTTTGAAAAGAGGTAATCTACCCAGTCCTTTTCCTCCTCTGCCGCAACTCGAAACATTTCCACAACCCTTTCCTCACTGTTTTTAACAATATCTTGGAATCCCTCATCTTCGCGAGTTCTCAAAAATTTAACAATGTTCTGTGTAATTGCAACATGAAGATTCTCATCTCGGGCTATTTGTTTAATAATATTAGCATTACCAGTCATCTTCTTCTGAGAACCGAAGAAAAATGAACAAGCAAAACTCACATAAAATCGAATAGACTCTAGGATGTTGGTGGCGATTATGGCATCAAACAACTTTTGCTTAATTTCATCTTCAGTGGCATCGTCCAAATTCATCAACTCATCATAGGTTGCCGCTACACTGTTCGCTCTAATCACGATTTCCTTATCTTCCAATATAGAATCAAACACTTCACTAGGATCAGCGAATACATTTTTAATAATATGGGTGTATGAGTAACTGTGAACATTTTCGAACGCATTCCAAACATTCATGCAAGCTTCCAACTCTGGATTAGATACATGCCGAAGTATTTCGTTGATTCCCCGTCCAATCATGGAGTCTAGCAAAGTTTGAAATCGTAAATTAGACAAGAAAATGAATTGCTCATTATCAGTCATATTTTTAAAATCATTTCTATCCTTTAGTATGCTAATCTCTTCGGGGGTCCAAAAGAACTCTAGCTGATCTCTAAATAGTTTGAAAAAAATCTCATACTTGTGTTTATCATAACGCTGGATAGATAAGCCCTCTCCTAAGAATAAGGGCTGTGTTGTGGTGTCTACATTTACTGTGTTGAAGATTGTTTGCATGTTCCTAGTTTATTTACTATATCACACTAGTATATGGTTGTGCAAATAATAAATACTTGTGTGACTGAAAAATTCGATAATTTAATTGAAGAGTTGACTCGTAGGGGTATGCTTAAAGGGTTGGGTGCTATGGCGGGTGCCGCATCAACAGACGCCAGTGGAAGTGAGCCAGTGGCTACTAGACGCCGCCCAGATGGTAGTGAGTTTATTAGTCGGGCTGAACTATTAATATCATACCTAGAATCAGGCATACGACCAAAAGAGATTGAAGCTACACCTAGATCACAAGTGGGAGATAAGCAGAAACAGTTCGGTAAAGCTTACGAAATTGCATATGGGGGAATATCAATGGGAGAAGACATCGACAACATGTCTTATTATGCGCTAACTAATAAATATGGAACTAAGAAAACAGCCAAAGGGAAATACCAAATCATTGCACCCACATTTACGGACTTAGTTAAGAATGGACTATATGAATCAGTGCCTGATGCTAAAAGAAACTTCTCAGCGTTGACTCAAGATGCGATCTTTGAGTTTATGTCCCATAAAAAATATAATTTTAAAAAAGCAGTATCAGAATACAACTCAGGTAATGTAGATAAGGCTATATACTACCTATCTAGGGAGTGGGCATCAATACCAAGAGACAAATCCAACCTATCATACTATGATGGTGATGGTCGAAATAAAGCACTGATCGACTATGACATTGTTAAGAGATTCCTATTAGGTGAGTTAGGCATTGATGAAATAAAAAAGGCGTAGGGGGTTCCCCACGCCTAATTATATTATAGGTTAAAACCCAAACCCAGATGACTTGTTTGGGTTTTCGTTTTGATATACCTGTTGGTGGATGTGATCGGAGTTATCCTTCGCCCAATCCAATGCTGGGGACATACCATCAAATGATACGAATATGGGAGTTACACCCACTGTACTCATATCATCATCTCGGAATTCCGCCCCTATCTGTGCTATCATATGTACCTTGGGTGATAGTTGCACCATGACTCCTAAGAACCCATTTTTTAACTCTGATGGTTGATATGTTAATACTATCCTATCAGCATATTGCCTCAGAATCTCACCAGTATATGTATAGTGGGATTTGAACTGGACTGCTTTTATCGGTTCGTGAAGTTCGTAGAAAAAATCCAAGTATTCTTCTACAGTTAGGTTTGATATGACATCTTTAAAGCAATACGAATATTCCTCAAGAAAAGTGTCAATTGTCTCGTTTAGTTTTAATAGTTCTTCTCTGTCCATAATTTAAAGTTGTGATAATTGTAGCAAGAGGCTAGTGAAGTTTACCTCTTTGTCCATGACTATTGCATGTTTTTCCATGTGATGGCATATTGCCATAACTGCTTTAGTCTCAGAGTCGGCACAATATAGATCGTATAAGCCCCTCATAACAATATGATAATCTCCGTTAAATGTGTCCTCTGCCTTTATTACTGCGGACCTGATATCAAATACTCCCACTTTCCCTGAAGCTAGAAGAGTTTTAACTTTAACTGGTATTTCATTGGAGATGTTCTTCTCGAATGAAAACACCCCATCCTTTATAATTAATTCATTAATACATTTCCGTAAGTCGGGGAAGTATGCATTGATATGTTTCAGTAGATCAGTCTTTTCGAACTTAGCATTTTCACCCTTAAGTATTCTTAATAGCGCCGAACCCACATCCTTCTTGGATAGTGAGAAGTTGAACGTCCGCATTCTACTCTCCAATGGCTCGATTATCTTATGTGCATAGTTAGCAGTTAAAATGAATCGGCAATATTCTAAATTATCTTCGATTATTCCTCGAAGTGCTTGCTGGGCGGATGAACCATTCCCTGTGGTGTGTGAGGATAGACCATCCGCCTCATCCAAAATGACTACTTTAAGCTCCCCAAACATTGCAGGAGTTTTGATGAATTTCATCACCTTCGTTCTAATAGTATCAATACCGCTTTCATCCGATGCGTTAATATACATATAGTCATAATTCTTTGCTAGGACTTTAGCTAGAGTGGTTTTACCGACTCCCGCTGATCCAATAAATAATAAATTTGGAGAATCCTCCAATTTAAAATCCTCATTAAACACCTTGGCGTTTTCGGGGGATAAAAATACTTGAGATAACTCCGTTGGAGCGTATTTCTGACTTAATATAGTAGACATGGACATATATTACCACATAACTACCACTCAATGCAAGTCCTATTACCCGTTAATTAGTTGTTGTCCGTTCCAGTTTGGATTTTGGGATGGGGCTTGCTCAGTCACAGCGATACTTTGCCATTGGGCCAACATGTTTAATAATTCCTGTGTCTTAACACTAGGAATTGCAAAAACTTGTCCATTTACTGTTACGTTAGTTTTATTCGATACTACATTCATGTAGTAAGTACTTATATGAAACGCGATAAGAAAGCATGGGATTATGATATTCCACGGGGTAAGCGATTAGAGATAGAGGATGAATTACGAAGAAATCGCGAAAAGTTAGATAACAATGAGAAGGGGATGGTTACTATAGTATCATTCAAGATGATTAAAGACATATTTAAGTGGCTTAGTGGGCGAATAAAAAATAAGTAAAGATATGGACGAAGATAAAGACGATTTCATGGACTTACTTTCATTAGATATACAAGAGAAAAATGAGCCAGTAGAGGATGATGACTGCAAATACATGATTCGTGCGGAAGAATTAGATGACGACGATATTCAAACATTGGCGATGGCAGAAGCATTAAGAACACTATCATTTAATAATGAAGTAATTGAAGAAGTTAAAGATATGGTTGTTATGGGTGCTGATGCAGAATTTGCTGATGCATATTCAAAACTAGCTAAATCCAATATGGATGCCGTTAAAATCATTGCGGACTTTGCTCTACAGAAGGAACGATTGAAAAATCAAATTTTAATTAAGAAGATGGACATTGCGGGTAAAAAAGATGTTAATGAACACAAACACGAACTCGAAATGAAGGAAGGCCCAAAACAACTAAACACTACTAATAATGTTATTGTTACGGGTAGGGATGATGTATTCGAGAGATTGTTTGGCGCTCAAAACGATCTAGATAGACCCCTAGAAGCACCCGTATCAGGGAAGGTTGTAGAACCCGACTCTATTGATCTAGATGAGTAACAGTATGGAACGGCAACACCTTTTCAAATTTCTCTTGTTTTGATTCCAGTCCATTAATTTTAACAACTATCTCACTAATAGCCGCCTTGTGATATAACATATGGGTTTCCATATACTCAATTAAATTATTATTATGTAATGTTACCCACATGTTTAATATAAGTAATATAACAAATCCCAGTTTTAATATAATCTTAAGAATCTTCACGTATATATTTACACTGAAAATGCCTAATAATAGATACCCCAAACACTATTACCACAATCCCAAATTCTATCATATCCATTGATCTTCATATTCTCCCACTCAGATAGATCGGAATCAAATACATCCAACTTATCTTTAAGCTTATGTTTTTGGAATTGGAGTCTAGATTTTAATGATAACATATCGCCCTTAGCATAGAAGTAGTTGGGGGTAGAATTATGTAAAAACTCAAAACCCAATTGCTTATATAGATTACCCACTGAATGACGATTATCAGAATAACTTATGATTGATTTTGGGGTATAATTCCTCGTAAAATGCTTCAATAGTTTAGATGCTCCTCCCACAACAGTCGTGTTAATATTATTACAAAACCTGCTTAACTCCCACTCATAATTTTTATTATATCTAGATTTACAGAATGTCATAATGGATGCCAATTCATCATTGTAGTATAGTCCCAATTTAACTGATGATTTGTCCTCCCCTTGAAGGTGACACCCATTCAGGAATGTATTTTTAATACTAGTGGGAACTTCTCTAACTTCACATTTTCTAGCATACAATCTATTAGATGTCCCTAATTTAGAATTTATCAAAGATTTCCATATATCCTTTTTGTCGATCCACTCACTCTCAAATATATGTAATAAATGAATATTTTGTTTTTCACACTCATTGGTTTTATTTAAGTGGTAGGTCCGATCTTTACCATTAAGCTCAGAATGCCAATAATTTCCGTTGAACTCTATAGCCATATTTTTATCAGGTATATAAATATCCAACTCCTTTCCATTTAATACTTTTCTATTATTACTCTCAATATCAAAATCCTGTAAAAATGATTGTAATTCCGTTTCCCATTTAGAAGTTATTTTATTACACTTAGGGCAACCCTGTCCCTGTAAGTGGTTGTTAGGGCGCTGTTCGAATACCCCATGCGTGTCACACTTAATATCCACAACGGCAGTAGAGGAGGTGTATTCGGTTAGGGTGTAGTCGTATACATCGCTATGTAATAATTTAGCCTTCTTGATAAATTCCTCTGTATTAGATTTTAACCTAGCTACTGAACATTCCTTACACCCAGTTCCCCGTAAATGATCAGATGCCGTTTGTATAAATTCCCCATGGGTTGAGCATATAATATTTATTTTATCAGTTATTCCAGTATACACGACTTTTGAATAATCATACATATCTCCATGTACATCCGCTATTTGTGATAGGAACTCGTTTTGGGTTTTCTGTTTCCTACTGCTACATAAGGGGCATTTATAATTTTCAAATATATGTCTATCTGGTCTCTGATGAAAATACCCATGTATTTTGCATTTAATTTTAATATTTGTTCGTAAGGACTCATACTCAACCTCAGAGTAATCATACAACTCCCCGTGGATTTCCTTTGCTCTATTGATTATTTCGTTGCGAGTTAATCTTAATTTATTACCCTGCGCTATATTTCCACACTTAACACATCCCCGACCCCGTAAGTGTTCGTTTGCAGTTTGGGTAAACCCTCCGTGTATGGGGCAGACTATGGATAATTTATTCTTAGAACCAGTATACTCAGATTTGGAATAATCATATTTGTTGTTATGTCTAGTGTTACACCTCTCTATGAATTTATCTAAGTTGAAATAATTATCCGTGCATTTTGGACACCCTTGTCCCCTAAAATGCTGCGAGGGGATTTGGGTGAATATTCCGTGTTGGTTACATAGTATGTCTACTTTTGTTCGCGCATTGATATATTCCGTTTCAGAATAATCGTATAATTCCCCATGAATGTTTACGCTCTTATCTATAAAAATATCTGTAGTTAACCTTTTCATCTAAAGTATTATACCATATGCGGTAAACATTGTCCACAAAAAAATGCTGCACAAATTAATGTGCAGCATTTTCACGTTTTTACGTTTTTAATTAGTTCATATAGGTTGGCGTAACGCTAACTGAGTTAGGCATCGCTGCTCCCAAATTCTTAAGAATGATTAAGTGGTAGAAATTCTGACTACCAAATAAATGATCAATTACACCGTAACGGGTAAGCATACCTACTCTTGGTGAGAAGTCATTAGGACCGATTGTTCTTTGAACCATTACAGGGATGTAAGGGCAATAAACAAGACCAGTATCCCAGAACTCGCTACCTTTGTAACCAAGCAAACAATACTCAACAGGTTCTGTACGAACTCCTGCAAGGAATTGTGCTTCAGTACGGGTATCACGATAGATGTTAAACTGTCCGCCAAGGCTACCTACGCGAGCGATGCCGTGTGGGTGTGCCTGAATTTGCGCTCCGATTTGGAATGCGCTGAATTCAGGAAGCAATTGAAGGATTGAACATACTTTAGGTGTTGCAATTAGGAAGTTAGCTGGGCCACGGCGATTTCTCACTGCGACTCGGTTAGCTTCAACAACAACCTTAGCGTAGAAGTCTACACCACGTTCTGCGAACCAACGTCCGTCAGCGGCTTCTGGTGTCCAAGTGGAGTAACCATGTGGAGATCCTGCGTTTAGAGCCACTTGAATCATTCTGAGAACCATCTCGCGATCAATCTCAGCCTGAATTTCATAACTCATAGCATTAGTCATCTCAGCATCGATGTCGATACCGTTCATGTTGTAAATGTCTTGTTCTAGCTCGATGGACCACTTGGTAGCAAGTCTACGAGTACCTGCTTCAACAGCAGTCTTCTCGATTTCCAATGTCATCTGTGGGATGTTAGTAGAAAGCTCGAAGTGAGACAGAATCGCTGCTACACCAAAGTCATCATCAACAAAGTCGAAGTCCGATCCTGAAGTAGTCGTGCTACTAGTTTGTCCTAGTCCGTTAAGACCTGCCGCAGAAACACCAGTATGTGCGGTGTTAAGCTTCTGGTATCCAGCTTCATCACCATCAGATCGGTTTTCACCGACATTGGTGTTTGCGTTGTTTGAACCATCAGGCGAGAAATCGGCAAGGTTATCAGATTCATATCTGTAACGAAGTGCGAAAGCAAGACCTACTGGTCCACTCATAGGCTGAACACCAACGATTTCGTTAGTGATAAGCTCAGGGAATGTTCTACGGATCATTGGGATCAAGACTTTTGGAAGTCTTGCATCACCTGCTGCGTATGAATCATTTGGGTGTGGAGGGGTAGACCCATCGTAACCACCGCTTGGGCGAATTGCTCCACCACCAGCACCAGCATCAAGAGTTCCGGTTGCGCCACCGCCACCTGCTTGATAGGTACCGAAAGCTCCTTCCGTTCCACCAGAATAACCAGTTTCTTGAACTAGCGTTCTAGGCATAATTCCGGTCTGTTTCATCCATGCTTCTTGGTTCTCCAACAGCATAGCTGTGGTCATTCTTTTATGATATCCTTCAACCTTCTTACAGTCGTCGGACTCAAAGTCGAGCAGGTTTCCCCACTTTCTCATTAATGCGCGTGATCGATCCTCGTTAATTAGGTTCGGGGCGCTATCTACGTGTGCTGATGCGTTATACATATTATTATTTATCCTTTTTGTTTTGTTTTTTAACGAGAATGGTGCATTCCTTCCATATATACATCGATATATGGATTGTCTACGTTCTCGGTAATTGGTGTTGAATCTTTTGTGTTATTAGACTCAATAATTATTTCTTCACTGGACACGTTTTGGTCACGGCGATCTACGGTCGGAATTCGGCGGGATGTATTAATTGCAGATGACTCGTCAACTGTTTTTTCTTCATACATATCTACCACGAATTTGAAATTCTCTTTAATGAAACTTAAAGGTTTCCCAGCAAGTCTCTTACGGATGAATTGTTTCTTAGCACTTGGAAAACTCGCAGTGTTTTGCTCAACAAAGGTTTTAGCTTTTTGGGCTGAAACTTGCCTTTGCAATCTTTCGTTTTTCTCTCTAAGTGAATCAATTTGAGAAGCACCATCTCTGACTGCCTCTTTAAATTGACGATTAGCAAATTTTTCATCTACGGAAAGAACTGACTTAGCTTCACCAAGTAGTTTTGCCGCATATGTATTTTTTGCTGCTTGTTCAACCAATTTAGTTGGAATTAACTCTTCAACATAAGCACTTAAATACTTGTCGATCTGTTCTGTTAGGTGATTGAGGTGTGATTGCGCTCCACTGTTTAATTCAGATTCATACTTTTTAACAACATTTTTGAGTTTTGTCATGTGGTCCACTTCAACGGATTCTATAACTTGCTCTAATTTTTGTGTATGATCTTCATCAATGGCAGCAACAAGTGATTCCAATTTAGACGAGTGATCCTCATCCATTTCGATTAATGCATTTTCAACTTGAAGCTGAACCTGATTATTAACCTTTGTTGCGACGGTGGAGTCAAACGCCTCCTGAATTCTTCCTAGAGTTTCCTCGGAAAGAATGTCGGTGTCTACGCTTTCTAAAATTTCTGTTAGCTTCATATTAACTATTTATTTCTTTTCGAAGGATTTCTTGATACGATCATACTCATCTGAGCATCTTTTTTTAGTTTTTTCATGCAAAACGCTCTTTAGGTTCTTATGCGCGGCTGCATAATCCTCTTTAGACAGATTTTTAATGAATTTCTTGATTTCAACTTGGGAATCTTCCATGAAACTATTTATCGTTTTTTTCTAGTATTTCCAGTTGACTTATCATATGAGGTGATGTATCTTGAGGAGTATCCGACAAAAAAGAGATATAAAATTAATTATTAGTCATGTTTAAAAATTTATTAGAAAAACAATATTTAAGACTTGCTGAACAAGAGTGGGAATCGTTGTATTTTGTCGTTGATGTTCATGGAGTAATTTTAAAGCCGGATATCGCGAAAAGAGCCGACGAATTTTATCCTCTTGCTAAGGAAACCCTACAAATGCTTTCTGATCGGGATGATGTGATCTTAATTATGTGGACCGCATCCAAAGAAGAGGATCGTAAGAAATACCTTGACTTCTTTGCGGAGAGTGGTATCGTGTTTAAGTATTGTAACGAGAACCCTGAAATTCCAGAACTTACAACTTGGGGTGATTATCGAACTAAGATGTATACCAATGTGGGACTTGATGACAAATTTCTTTTTGACCCGCATATCCATTGGGAAGAAATTCAATATTTTTATAATAAAAAAAACCAAGAGGAATTGCAATTACAATTATTTTAATTTATCTCCTTTAATAATATTTTCGGTGTGTTATATTTAAAATATAATGAAAGAGCAAAAAGAACAAAGCCCAACTATTGAACTATTAGACGGGAGATTCCTAGTTCATAAAAGCGTCATTGATTTGGTGTGGAGATTGGGTAGAACTGAGGGGGCGTTAACATTGCGTGATATGTTCTGCGAACATCATGAGCAACTCGCCATCATTGATCATGCTGTTGAGTTATACGGATGCCCCAACGAATTAACATTTTCCCAACGGTTACAAATTTTACCACCAACAAATATTAAATATGAAAACACGACTTCACGTAAACCAACACGTAATCAGAAATAATAATAAAACAGGAGAAAACAAACCTGTCATAACGTGTAAAACTTATAAATCTAACGACTATGCACATCAAGCGATAATATACGGTCAGGACGGTAAGGAAGCGTGTAAAATACTTTATTCAAATGATAGCCCACTTAGTTGTGGAGCCAAAGTGTGGATTGAGACCGATAATAGAGTGGAAATTATTTAATATTAGAGTAGACCTCCTTAAAATATACGATATATTCCTGATATGAAATTTAATAATAGAGAAAACGAGAAAGTGTATACTGATGATGGCCGCACAGTCTGGTTGTCTAGAAGTCCAGCAGTGGCGGTAGTAATCGTTGCTACCATTAATTTTGAAGACCCCCGAGTCTTAACGGTTATTCGTGGCAGTGGCGTAAATAACACTGGTAAAACCTGCCTCCCGTGTGGGTATTTGGACTGGGATGAGTCGGGTCCAGAGGGCGCAATGAGAGAGTTGTATGAAGAGACCAATATTAATTTAACTGAGATGTTGGAGGTATCTGATAGCTATTCATTGTATTGGGGAGAGCCATGGTATATTAATACCAATCCGGCTGAAGATGATCTACAAAACATTACGCTATATTATGGCGTACATGTTAATTTTAAAAGCGAAGAAGAACTTCCGAAACTATCAGGTGAAAACGCAGCACCCAATGAAGTTGAAAGTGTGTTTTGGAGTCCTCGACGGGAAGTCGGGTTGTATGATTGGGCATTTAATCACGAAAAACGTATTGAAAAATTTTATAGTTGGGTAAACCTTTAAAGGTCTTCTAATTGTCTAAGCTGTTCTTCTGAACACGCATCACATATACCGTGGGATATTTCAGTATATCCTCGATTAGACCATTTCTTAGATTCCTCTTTACCATGATCACAATATGCACAAATAGTTACCTTTTTTTTGTCAGGGTCATGTGCCATTAGGGGGGAATCTAAATTAATAAAATTTTTAAAACTATCCATAAAACTATTTATAATGAATAAACTAATTTCCCCAACTTTAATTGAATGGTATAAAGACCGCAATCTAAAAAATCGAAGTGGAGTGTCCATTAATGATATTCTTGACTCTTATGATGATTGGATGGAATCCAATCATAGTTATATTCAGTGGGTATTTCCCAACAGAACCGCCAGCATTTACAATCCTTCTGCTCACCTTCTAACAGATGAATTTATTAATGCTATGAAATAGTCTAAATGTTGTAAAATGATAATATTAAAATTTGATATTATAACAGGTGTTCTTAGAATATCTGACTCCCGAGTGGATGATGGATACATCTACACTAAACACAGAACTGCGGGATGTCATGCATTTACCATTACTGTATCTGCATTATCTTCAGGTGAATTATTATTAATATCATATTATAATGAACATGCTGGTGCCTTTTCATTAATACCAACTAGCGACGGCGGTAAAACGCTTCCAGAGTGGAATATATATAGAGAATGGAGAGATTATTCGGAATCGATTACCATTGAAGGACCAGATGATCTAGAGTGGAGTGTTGTCCGTAATAAATAATTTGCATAGAGACTTTATGTAAGATAAAGTATTACCATGTCAAAGGAAAAACCACTTCCAAAAATTTCGAAAAAGAACGTACGTAAGGATTTAACGGGGACTAAATATGGTCCTTGGGTCGTTCAGCAGTACGTTCACCACTATAACACTAGTCCCATATGGGAAGTTGAGTGCGAGTATTGTGGAATATTATGGGAAGCGTCCATCCCCCGAATTAAGAAGAAGCGGGAATGTGATTGTGAAGAGAGCCTTAAATGGACATCAGGGGTGTTTATCCCAAATAATATTTTTAAGTGGTATTCCACGGAAGCTAAGAGGACTGACGAATCGTGGAGATTGACTTTAGTCGATCTATATAAATTATATAATAGACAAAATGGAGTAGATTCAAATAATAATAAATTGATATTCAAATATCACATTGATTACAATAATACCCCCGCGACAGTAGATTACATTTGGCCTGACCTTAGACGAAAATCTGCCGCCAATTCATTCACTATTAATAATTGCTATTTAGAGATGAATTATGACCAACGTTTTCCCAGAAAGCGAGGCAATCTAATTAAGAAATTAGAAAAAATAAATAATAAATAATAATAAATAATAATATGAAAAGACGAAACTTTGTAGGAGTAACTTGCGGTGCAGCATTTGGTTTAAATTTACCTGATGTTCTTCGCGCCCAATATAATAATAATAACGCTACAGCTAAAAGCGTTATTCATATTTACCTACCTGGAGGTATGTCTCATCAAGAAAGCTTTGATCCTAAACCACATGCACCATCTGAATATAGAGGACCATATACTCCAATTAAAACTAATGTGGAAGGTATATTGATGGGTCCGCATTTCAAGGAAACCGCAAAGGTAGCAGATAAGCTTGCAATTATTAATTCAATGACTCACGGTGAGGCGGCTCATGAACGAGGCACCCATAACATGTTCACTGGATATAGACCATCTCCAGCAATATCCTATCCATCATTCGGATCAGTTATTTCCCATGAGTTGGGATCAAGAAATAGTCTACCGCCATACGTGGCTGTACCTAATACCCCAAATGAATTTGCTGGAACTGGACACCTTAGTAGTCAATATAGTCCATTTGGATTAGGTTCAGACCCAGCATCACCAACATTTAAAGTTCGTGATTTGGACATACCCGTAGATCAAGCTAGGTTTGAGCGGAGGCGCGGATTACTGGAAATGGTTAACTCTAAATTTGAAAAGGAGCAAAAATCAGATAATATTGATGCCATTGGTAAATTTTATGATCAAGCGTATTCACTTATTGGTAATAAAGCGGCTAAGGATGCATTTAATATTAATCTGGAAGAATCTAAAACTAGGGAAGCATATGGGAAGGGTTCAGCAGGATCAAGATTTCTCATTGCTCGGAGATTGGTTGAAGCGGGAACTAGAATGGTGACTGTGACTTTTGGTAGTTGGGATATGCATGATAATATTAAAATTGGTTACGACAATCAAGCCCCAGAATTTGATAAGGCATTTGCCGCTCTAATCACGGATTTAAGTGATCGTGGACTTTTAGACGAAACATTAATAATGGTGTCTTCCGAATTTGGGAGAACTCCTAAAATTAATAAAACTAGTGGTCGGGATCATTGGCCCAGAGTATTTTCCACAGTATTGGCTGGTGGTGGCGTTAATGGAGGACTCATATATGGCTCCTCTGACACTATTGCCGCTGAAGTTGATACTGACCCAGTAACGCCAGCAGACTTAGCTACGACCATGTATCACTGCATGGGGATCAATGCTAGACAAGAGTTAATGGCCCCTGGGCCAAGGCCCATTGAAATAGTTGATGGCGGTAACGTAATTTCCAAATTATTATAATGAACGATCACGATCCTCACAATTTTGATTAATAATAAAAATTTACAACACGAAAATGTGTGGTACAATTAAATCATGATTGAGTGATTAGAGACTCTTTAAGAACTTATCAATAGCCGATTCAACGTGTTCGTTGATTTCGCTCCTATATTTGGAAGGGTATTTAGTCAGAGACTGCTCAAATACTTCATACGCCTTTTCATTGTTCTCATTTGATTTAATAATAAATTCTTTGTTCTCTAGAATTCCATTAACAAATGCACTGGAACACGATGGATCGTGAACTGAGTCCACACCAATAAGCATGAAATTGCTTACTGTGTTCGTTTCGCTGCCCTCTTCAATTTGTCCTAATGCTTTAGTGGACATTCCTGTTCTTACACCGTCGTTGATGAGACCTTCCAGAATCTTACCACAGGGAGTACTGGTTGTTACCATACTCTTTCCAATGAAGCTGTTTCCTTCTTGTCTAAGCCCCACAATACGGTGACACACGCGATCTAAATCGATCTCGGGTTTTTGTGAGTGATTCAATTCACCCACAGCAGAACCAGTATCAATTGCTTCAGTGGTATATCTATTAACCTCTGTAACCATCTCTTCTTCGATGTATTTACGATGGTTTTTGTTTTCCTTACCATACTGCATGTAAACCCCCTCTACATAAAGACGTTCTTCACTGTCTTTATTTTTTGCTTCTTTAATGTAGTTCAACTCATAGTTGGGTGGTTCAATAATTAACTTTCTAGAAATACTCATCTAACTATTTATATAATTTATATTGCTTTTCCACTGATATTATTTGATGTGGTTATTAGAATCTGATTCCCGCCACAATTTAAAGCGACTTTTATGGTGGCTTTCATTTGTTAAGTTTTTCCATGTCACCCTTTCAAATTTAATAATATTGGGTGGTATTTTACCAAAATATAGGTAGTCGTCGCCATCTTGTTCAAGCGCCTCTTCTTTCAGTTTCATGGGATCAACGATACACAATAAACAGTCTTCGGGGGTATCCATATGTGATAGCTCCTCTGAATAATATCCTAATGCGGCATCTCTACTAGAAGCTAGATAAATTTCACCATCCCTATGCTCTGATGGTATCAACCCAGTATCACGAATCATGAATTCGTTTGATATCGGAGTAGTATGGAATAGCAGTTCTACGTCGCCGTCCTCCAACCACTCCTTATACCTACTCTCCACCTTTAGGGGCGTTCCTGTGGATGTATCATACACTTCTACGCTGTCACCATTAAAATTTTCTACAATATGATTGACATTATCGGTGTCATCATCGCTGAAACCAATAATAAAATTATTAGATACTCTACTTCGAAATTCTGAATCCATATTACCAAACGCGCTTTCAACGTGTTCTACAAATAATCGTAGAGAATCCTCTTTATATAGGTGACATTTATCTTCCCCGTCGTTCTTTCCGTATGTGGTTGGGTAGTATTTGCATAATTTATCCAAATATCTCTCAAGTAGCATTTCGTCACTATACTCATTATCTGATTTAGAATTGTCGTGCATGTGTCGTAAGCTATCAATACATAGATATTGGTTGAGACCATCCTTACCAACCTTAATCATCTCAGTAACCGCCGTTTGAATTGCTGACGTGGAGTGTCCTCTAGCAGTAATAATAGAAAATATTCTACCGTTATTTACAGCAGTTACAAACTCGCTCCAAGCTGGACCAGTTTCAGCAATTAAAGACTCTGCTATGAATACATCATCCCCCTCGACTCTAAAATTCATGAACGCGTCTTCATGTAGACCTAATATTAATTTACCATCTGTCTTGAACTTTTCTTTATTTATCAGGTATTTTTTAAAGTGGGCGTATTGACTAGTCCCTACTGCGAATTTATCTCCATTATCCTCTTTCAAGTAAATTTCAGTAGGCATATATAATAAATTATCATCCCAATCAAATGCATAATATTTTAAAGTGTTTTCCGTTAAACCATCATATATGCGCTCAAAGTTCTCTCCTCTAACTGTCCTATTCCAAACTGCCCTATCTTCCTTCTTTTTTCTAAGAGCCTCGGATGGTTTGTCGTTTGCTCCTAATTGTCCTTTTACTAATTTTTTCATTCTAGGTTCCATTGTATGCATTTGGTCGCTGAGTTCCTTCTCCTTATCTTTTTTAGGAGAGTCTATTTTCATGTTAGACATGAATTCATCATGGTCTAATAATACTCCCGTATCGCCGTATTTTTCGGGGTTTACCTCAAAATCAAATTGGGTTACATCCTTCCCTAAGAATACTAGTAACCTTACTATAGCATCCTTTTGTTTAGAATTCAACTGATTAAAATCGTTCCACATTGATACTGTGTTTATGTTGTAGAACATTCTACCTACTGCCCATTCATCTAATTTTGATCTGACATTATTAGATATGTTATTGGTTGTTAGTATCCCCGCTTTTTTGATTAACCCTTCCACATCATAAGCCATTATTTTTATTTTTTTAATTTTAGATATATATTTTTCTTCTGCGACCTCTTTACTGATATCTCCTGACTTACCATCCCAATTATGGGCATAATATAAAACATTTTGAACATTGTTGTGGGATAGTCCTTGCCCTGCAACTAACTCACCATCAGTATCAACCATGAATGTAATATTATTTGGTTCGGTCCAATGGGCAGAACCTCTATCAGTTTCAATTTCATCAGGGGACTCTATAAACATTTGATAATAGCTTTTCTTAGGCATAAAAGTATTTATTCGTTTATAAGTAATTATATGTGGACAGTAATAGTAGGCGCTTTATCTAAGTTTTTTGATTCTATCCCTAAAGTATTAGATTTTCTTAAAATGAAAAGTATAACAAATAAACACGACGATGATAAGGATGAAAGAGAACAAGACATAATTGACGCTGATGAGGAAACTCAAGAAATTGAGGAAATCGTTGACGAGGGAGCAGTAGATGACATCAATGATAAATTTGGATGGGACGAATAATATGAGACTACTATTAATAATATTAATGTCTATTATGGCGGGGTGTACCACCACAGTTCCTAACGGAACTCCATCATCTAATGTCGTTGCGGCTGTTACTAAAGCAACGCCACATCCCGTAGAGCCGAATTGGGTGACATTTACCCGCAAACCAGTTGTGAGGGAAGTTAAAATTGGCGATGAAAAAGGATTTATAGTGACTGACCAATTCGTTGAGCGGTCTCTACAGCTTCAAGAATATCAAAAACGTGTTAAAAATTGGAAGCTTAGGAATTTAATTCCTTAACGATTATTTTTATTTTGTGCTATATTAGGCATGTCCCTATACAAAATAGTGGTGGGTCATATAATAAATTATGATATAAAAAATAAAGCTGGTTCGGTGTAATATCCATCATCCCTCAACTCCCTAAGAAGTCGTTCAGTTTCACTTTGACCCATGGTCACTAATGAATCACCTTGAATAGATGCTCCACCATACATGGTAACCTGTCCAAATTTAGCACGAATATATCCAACAGATTCCATCAATCTAGCTCTAGTCCACTCTTGTACCCATTTTTTATTAATAATATGTTCAATTGGCTTTTCTACGTGAGCGCCAATAATGTATGATCTTCCCCCACTGGCTTGTTTGGATCGCAAATAAGGTTCTGGTATAATTTTTAAATACTGTGTATCTTGGTTGAATTCATATGAAGCATAATTCACCATTCTCTGAACTTGGTCAATAAAACCTCTAGCCAATTCATATCCAAGCATGTCATATCCATTTCGGTGATTTCTGCCACCTTGCATATCATAACCAAACGCATTACCAACAACACCAGTCTCAAAAGAGAATAACATATTTGATCCATAATATCCACCATGCCCCATTGTGTAATCCATGGAAAATACGTTTTGAACTCTGCGTCTATACGCAAGCTCGTCGTCGAATCCCCCAGAGGTAGTTGCTACCACGCAACCAGTTAGGTTGGTTGCCATCGTCGTTTGAAACTCAACGTCTACTGGAACCCAATCTCCTGTATGTGTAACACAATCTTCATGCGCAGTAAGATTTTTAATAATAGTAAATCCTTTATTATTAATATCACAATACCTCTGATTTAATAATTCTTCTGGCGGTAAGTATGAGTTTAAGAATTGAACACCCTCGATCTCCCAAGGTCCGTTAGTGTCAATGGCACTATTACAAAGATGGAAAGTTGCGTAATATCCGCCATTCTCATCAAGTGGTATACCTCCTTCGATTGTGCATGATGGTAGACCTGGTATAGAAACCGCATTTACATTATTACTAAAATCCATTGCAGAAAATGGGATTACTCTCCCATCTTCCCCAGATAACGTACCACCTATAACGGTCCAATCAAAGACAGGATCAATTGTCCAAGCTGATGATAGAACATCACAATTTATATTATCTTTATCACATGATGCGTATATTACCCCCTCCCCGTTTTTAATATCGACACAGGCAGTAACAGGAAATCCACGAAGATCAGCAGAATTATAGAACGCAGTGGTGTCAAACCACTCAGTTGGTATGGCGCTTAATATCTCACAATCTAAGGCAGACGTTGGGATAATTCCATCCCCATCCGCAGTTATTGTTGGATTATCTAGAAGTCCTGATAGTTCAGGATATTCTATTATTAAATTAGTAAAGTTTATGGGATCAATATTATTATTTGAAGTTAGAGATACACAATCTGAATTTTGTGGTTTGATGGTGAAACAATCAGCATTACAAACTGCGAAAGAATCCCATGGGGCGCTCTTATCAAATTTTAAAATAATATTTTGACCTTGTGCAGACAAACTAGAGTCTGTCAGTGACGGAAATTGAAAAGGGGATACACTTAAGAATGCATTGACCGTATTGGTTGATCCGTTTCCACCCACTGGGTCATATACATAATCTACACCAGTTACTTCCACAGCGGACGTAGACATGAAACACTCTGACTTAATTGTAGCATGTCGAACTACATCATCTAATTTAACTCCACATCCTTCAATATATGCTTCATCTCTAAAAATTAACCACTGTCGTTCAGTTCCTGCATATTGAGTAAACCATTCGACAGCTTCATCAATAAATATAGCAATTTGTTCATCACTAGCCTCCAATTCTGTAACTGGGAAACCTAACTGCGCTTTAATTCGGTAAGCAAGGTCTTCATACGATTTGATCGTTGAATTTAAGGCGGTGCTTCCCCTCCAACCAGTAGGTAATACTGGCTTATCGTCACTTCTATCTCCATCGTAAGGCATATTATTATTTATCTAAAATTATAATATTACTGTTACATTGGTGGTGCTGGTGGAATCTCAGAATCTTCCGATGCCCCCATTTCAACACCAGTATCTGACGCGATTGCATCATCACTCACGTCTCCCCCAAACTCAGGTAAATCGGTATCTTCCCCTGCTCCCATTCCTCCTCCTAGATCATCACCAAAGCCACCTCCCATACCACCATCCATACCACCATCCATACCACCACCCATACCTTCTTCTCCAGCGCCAGCCATCTGCTCTCTAAAGTCAGGTCCAGCACTTTCAATATTAGCAAGTTCCCATCTAAGGGCAGCATCCTTACGAACCGCTTCACGATTTTGTAAAATTTCCTGATCACTCCAACCAAGGAATGTTTTCTGCGCTAATGTAGTAGAGATTAAATCATCAGAAGCAAGGGACTGATAAGATTCAAATTTCAACTGCCACATCTGTTGCTCTTTAAGGGCGAAGAATTGGGAAGGCTTGTTGAATTCAATGTCAATATCCTCTTCTCTAAGTCCATACTGCGCCCATAATGGCTCAGAATCCTCCTGAACTTGTTGGATTTCTAGTTTAGCAGCATGGATATTTCTAATATTATCTCCATATGCTTCAGTAAGAACCTTCTGTCTCTCATCCTTAATATCTTGCTCAGTGACTAAAGTGTCTAGCGTGTTAAGCTCTTTCTTAATACCATCCATCTTCTCATGGCTGAATGATATTTGTTCCTTGAGATATCTAACCTTTTCGTCAGACTCTTTTTTGGTCTTCTCGCACACTAAATCATAATTTTTCCAATCGGAGAAATCATACCACTCCTTACTCTCAGAGTTAATGGTGGTAACACTAGCAGTGGTAGAACATCCTACCTTCCGCCCCTTCAATTTTAAGTGAGTAATGAACGTAGATTTGATTGCTTCCGCAAATCTTTGTTGAAGCCTAATAATAAATTTAGCAAATCGTAATTCTTCCCTAGTTACATCCATACCATCCGAAAACGCGGTCTCGCTGTTGAGGCGCTGTAAAGGGACTCCCATAGATTTGTATAATCTATTAATAAACAAGGTAAGGATTTCAATGTTGTCTGGGGATGCTTGACCCCCACCAATTGATTGCACTGTTGATCCATCGCTACCTCTAGGTTTTGCGAAATAATAATTCTCCAACATTGTCATTGGATCGTATACGTTTTCGGCTCTACCATCACGCCCAACTCCCTTACGATTCCAGAATTCTGCCATCTGCTTCTTCATGTAAGACTCTGCTTGACCAGGAGGTAGGTGTCCAGTATCGATATTAAACACCAATCTCTCTGGCGCTCTAACCAACATGTAAATAATAGTAGCATCTTCAATCAATGCTAAATGTCTATAAGGTCTGGACCCATGTTCAATATGTGGTTTTCTGTATTTCTGGCGACCACTATCGTCCCACTCACCGCTTTGCACATAGGTTACTTGCTTCTCATTTAAAAATAAAATTTCATTCTTCTTATCTAGGTTGTTAGACATACCACCAGAAAACGTTCTTTGTGATCCTTGATTGTTGTCCAACATCTTCTTACGAAGGACATATAATGAAATTAATTCATTATCTAAGTCAAAATAGAATGGATCGATTCGATCACTACCAATCTTAGTTAATCCAATAATACCTAATTCCGGCTTTTGAACGGATACAATATTCTCAAAGAACATTTCCCCCTCAACTAAGAAATTTCTCATATAATCCCAGCCCTTAGCTTCTAGTGTGAAAATCTCTAAAAATTTATAGAATTCGTTCTTAACGGTTTCTTTAATTTCTTCGTTGTGGTCACCCCTCAGCGCAAACTGAACAACTTTTCCATTTTCATCTTTAACGATAAATTCGTCGCATACTTCCCTAAGACAATCGGATACTTCAGGGTAACCACTCATTTGGCGGTATCCTTCAATTCTTCGGGATTTGTCGTTAGAGTCAGAAGAGAATATCAACTCTGATAGGGAATTAACCCACATACCTGCTTGAGAGGTTTCGACCATTTGCATGTCGAATTTATTAATAACGGAAAGTCTCTGAATTTTCTCTTCTTTTGTTATTGAAGCATCAGAAAAGATTTCAAACTTTTTGTTCAATTCTTTCTGGTTTGGGGCATTTAAAATATTTGAATAGGGTATGCTATCAAGCACGTTGTCCAGTACACTCATGATTTATATTTATCAATCAAAATTAATTTATCAACATAAATCACCAAGCACTTCCACCACTTTGACTTCCTCTGTTAACTTTCGTCGGGGAATTCCCCGTTGGCTGTGTTTGAGCCTGAACCGCTCCCAAATCGTCTGGGTTGCTGCGGTCAGCATTTGTGAACAAGGATGCGCCAACGCTCAGTGCGCCCGATGCTATTGAATAATCCCCTCCAGCCCTGTCTGTAAATGGATCGGAGGTCTCGGAGAAATCAGGTAAAGTAGTTGCCGGGTCTGCAACGATATCGGTATCCGTTGTATTATTGTAATAGGAATTATTGCCGTATATCACCATGTTAGCTCCTGTTTGACTCTCAAGTGCCGTTGCTGTCGCTCCGCTAAAGTTAGCGAATACGTTGTTGTAGACGTGAACACTCTCTTGATAGAGATCGAGGAAAACACCAACTAGATCAGAATCACCCCCTGTTCCATCAAGTGTATTATTTCTAAATAGAGTATCGTCGTCTATAATAACAGCTTTCCCTGACCTGCCACTCTGACCAGACTGCCCTCTGATCAGGTTATTTTCGATAACGCTTGCTCCTGTGATGATGTGCATACCAACCTCTCCACCTATTACCTCACAACAAGTTACGTTGCCGCACTGATACAAGGTTCCGCTTCTACAGGTATCCCCATCAAAACGGCTGTTGGCCACTGCCACAAGCCCTCTGGGTCCAGAGGAAAGTCCTACGTCAGAGACGTCACAATTAATCATAGTACCAAAACTCGTCCGACTTAAATAGCTAGTGGTTCCGTGTAATTTCATGTTTTTAAAGGAAATATATCCTTGATAAGCATGAAAGACCGATATTGCATTATCTGCATCCCATTCTCCCACGACATCAATCGTCGTGCCAAACGGACCGCTCCCAGTTAAAGAGCCGCCAGCGTCGTATCCTTCGAATGTAAATGGGTATTCACGAGTAGCAAGTCCTGTTAAAGTCAAACTCGCAGAGAAGACCTCTGCTGCGGTATTGGCAATTTTTAGGCTATTGGGAGTAGTCGTACTCCATGTTCCGTTATCAATAGCGTATTGGGTTGTTGCCCACGGAGTTCCAATGGAACCGTCTCCAGTTCCATTATCTCCGTTTTGAGGGTCTATATAATACGTCGCCATGAGTTTATTCCTTTATCCACCGCTCATCATCCTCAGTTGTGTTTTCATCCACCTCTGTATGATCTCCGCTCCATTTGTAACTATCTCCATCGAAATACTGTAATCGACAATAAGTAACACCAGTAGAATCAACCGTCGCTCTAATGATATCGTAATATGGTTCTCCCGTAGGGTTCACCACAGTTGTTCCATCTGGTAGAATTACACTATCAATCTTTTCTTGGTTTTTAATTACGGATATCATATTATTCAATTACTCTCCCCTCAAAAATGTTCACCAGTAATTTATAATTGGTATTTAGGGATGAATATATGGCAGGAAACCCAGTCGCTAAAATTTCCATTCGGGTATTTGAAGATAATTTATCCAACCGCACCAAAACTGACTGCAAGTGTTCACAAGAAGCTAGTAATTCCTCCTCGATCACGTCAGTGAAATCTATTTGTTCATTCATAATAATATTTATCTTTTGATTTGTTTTTTGATTCAAATGAAAGCTGTTGTTGTAACAGAACGACGAACAGAATCTTGAGTTAAACTTAACTCCGAAAATCTATATTATATTCCAGCAGTTACCTCTAAGTTCTATAGTGTCGAAGAATTCACTAACTGCTTTCTTTACTCCTGAAAAATTATAATCATGCCCTGCAAACATTCCGCCTTTTTTAATTTTTGGTAACCAGTTTTTGATATCTGCTAAACAACCTTTATAAGTATGATCGCCATCAATAAAGACTCCTGCTAAAGATTCATCTTCGTAAAGTGTCGAAGCAGATGCAGAATCCAATTTAATACCTCTTACCCATTCTGATACAGGTTTAGTATTTTTAAGAAATTCCTTATACAAATATTCACAATCTCCCTTCAATTGCGGAACGTAGACGGGATTGCTTTTAGTGTTCATTGCTGGGGAGCCTTTAAAATGATCTACGCTATGCAGGTTGATAACCTTCTCTGTATTTGCCATTGCTACGCCAGCATAACAAGCAGACTTACCTTTATAGGCTCCAATCTCTACGATGGTTTCCCCGTCTTCACATAGGGTTACTGCGTCATCATAAAACCATTCATAATTAAACCAGCCTTCTACTGTCTTATAATAGTGCTTCATAATAATTTTTTAATCTCTTCAAAGTTCGTAATGATTTCTTCAGGTTCTTTTTTCATCTGCTTCTTTTTATTCGGCGAAATGCTCACAATCCGTAACCCTAGAAAATCCTGTATTTCGTTCATAGTCTCTTCAAAATTAGAAACCATGTTTTCATATGATATCACCCTGTATTGCTTTGGGTCTAATTGGCTCAAAAATTCTGTATTAGCTGCTTGATACTTTCTAATGAGTTTAACCTGCTTCTCTGCCCAAATAGGACACATAACGGTCTTTTGAGTCTCATATTCTTTATCAATCCAATTTTGTTCTGTGGAAGCTAACCAGAAAGAAGATAATTGATTAAATAAGTTCTCTCTGTGCAATCGAATAAAATTGAAATTGTGGTTTTTAAGCTGTTCTAATAATGGTTCTCTAGCTATGTGCGTTGGGTCATGATCCATTAATCTAAATCCAAATGTATTAGCGTCTGTCTTCACTTTTGAGAGTATCCAATTAATGGGTGCTGTGTTTTCCTTTGTTTCAATAGAACATGCTGTAACACCAAATGGTTCCCCATGAAACATTTCTAAATCAGGATGTGTATCTAGTGAACGCTCCAACAAATTAGAACCACTTCGTCTAGGACACAAAATTACAAGTTTCTGGCGTAGTTTATTCCAGTCTAATTTTTCTTTATTCCTTTGGGTTGAATGCTTCAGATTATCAAGATTCATACGTCTATCAAATTCATGCCAATGGTGAATGCCCCACTCATTGAACCTCTCCCATTGTTTAAAATTCTTGTGTATCCTGTTAGCGAATTCGATATCCTCACAACCCCAACCTACAAAGACTTCTTTCACGGGTTCTTTTAAATACAATTCCTTCGTTATCCAGAAACCCCCTGCACATCTAGCACGTAATGTATTATGTTTATTTATTGGAATCTCTTTAGATTCGGGAAAGGTCTTAAATATTTCTTCGGTCTGCTCTCTGTCTAGCCTTAGAAATCCCATGAAGAGTAGGCAAGGGTTTTTATATTTTCCTCCTGCTATCCAATCAAAGAAACCACCCCAATTAGTGAATATATCGGCATCTACTTGAATTATATAATTTTTATCTTTAGCTGCTTTTCGTTTTACGCCTCTTGTGATTAGTTCCCCTTTATTGAAGTCTTCACCCTTCAACGGTTTAACTGTGATTATCTGAGAGTCTTTAAATCCACTCCATAATAGAAAATCAATTACGCGATGGTATGCAGTTTCTCTTGCAGTTCCTTTATCAAATTTTGCAGGAATGATTACAGCAACTTTTTCTAATAGGTCGTTATGCTTCGTATCAATCTTTGTAGGATTGAAAATAGCAGTATGATTTACGTCTCCATAAATCACATTCTCTATCTGTCTGAAAGGTCTGCTAATCATATTAGGTTAAACGATGTTATAGAAACCTGTTAGACCCACCACAAAAGGACCAATAGCATCTGTGCCACCTGACGGACCACCACCAGCATCTTCAATATAAATTTCTATCGTATCTCCTGCTGAAAATGAGACACCAACATTATGCGACGAACCCCAACCTTCATTCTCTGAAGTTCCGTTTTCCGTTTCACCTAGTGATAGTTCAAAAGACACATAAGATCCATTCTTATAGAGTCTTGCTACAACCTCAGAAGTTCCTGCTGTTCCATTGATTTCACCGTCTAAGTCAGTTATTACCATTGGTCTTCTGCAAACCATAAAATAGTTTAAATCTGTGGCAGCTAGTGCAGTACCACCACCAGCATTATAAAACTCTCTTTCGATTGTGAATGAATCACCAATGTCGCTGATGGTTGTACCACGGTAATTCGTAAAATATCCAGTAGTAGTTGATGTAGCCCAAAATACAGGCTTTGAAACATGCCCCACTGCCGTTGGTTCTGTTAAACTTAATGCTCCTGCTGTTGTGTCAGATAAGAAATATGCACTGTTTGCCGTTAATCCAGTTAAGCCTGAAATGTAACCAGCAACTGTAAGGTCAAAATCATTTGTATCGACAGCGGTAACAATCCCGATAACGTCTGAAGTTGCTTCTGCATCTGCTTGAGCTTTAGTCCATGTTCCAGCGTTATCGTATAATAGTTCTCCCACTGCAAATCCATGAGTAGTCTGTGTTTCTAC
>TARA_R110000787_G_scaffold16887_4_pt1 | contig 28836 bp, 32 predicted proteins | sample TARA_R110000787 | Tara Oceans TARA_R110000787 (sample SAMEA4397920) | marine metagenome | biome: Polar Biome; feature: [DCM] deep chlorophyll maximum layer (ENVO:01000326); material: water (ENVO:00002006), including particulate matter (ENVO:01000060) such as... | depth 35 m | reverse complement strand
CCAGGCCAGCGCCGATAACTTGTGCAGAAGAGAGATCCATTTTTTTTAACTCCGTATTGTAAGACTAGATTGAAAGTGACTTAGTGAAGATTTTCCGCATCGTTGATATACAACGATGTGAGAAGAGCGAAAACATAGGCCTGAATGGCGCAAACCAGCAATTCCAGCGCGCTGACAAAGGCGATGAAGACAATGCTGAGAACCGCGATACCCCAACTGGCGCCGCCCGCGTCAATCGCCTGGATGACGAAATTTGCGAACACCTTGATCAGGATATGGCCGGCGATCATCGCAACGAACAGTCGCAGCGCGAGGCTGAACGGACGCACGAGGAAGGACAACAGCTCGACCATGAAGATCAGCGGGATCATCGGCAGCGGCGTACCATGCGGGATGAACAGGCTGAAAAACTTGAAACCATGTTTCCAGAAACCGACAACCAGGACGATCGAGAAACTGATCGCTGCCAGCAGGCCGGTGACGGTAAACTGGCTGGTGACGGTGAACGGATGGATGCCGGGGATGATACCGAATGGCATCATGCCGAGCAGGTTCGAGAACAGGATGAACATGAACAGGGTGAACACCCAGGGCGTATATTTCTTGCCATTGGGGCCGATGCTGGTGGCGATAATATTATCGACAAAGCCGACTACGCCTTCGACCATGATCTGCCAGCGACCGGGAACCAGTTCGCGCTTCATTCCGCCCATCATGAACACATAGAGAAGCCCGAGGACGAGGAACATCCAGAGCGCGCTGTTCGTGAAACTGATCTGCTGTCCGAACAAAGTGAAGCCATCAAAGATGGGCTGCACTTCAAACTGGTGCATAGGATCAATTTTGCCTTCTGTAGCCACTAATCTAACCCCTGATCGTCAATCATCATCATCTGCTAATGCCGTCCCGATGTCAGCCACCGGTTGGCTCGAAATCTTGTAAATCCTCCAGAATGCCGTTCCAATCCCGAGGAAAAAGAACGACAGAAGGAACAATGGCGAAGTTCCAAACAGATTGTCAAAAAGCCAACCCAATCCGAAACCGACGACCACACCCCCGATCAGATAACTTAGCACGCGCATCCCGAGTTGCTGATTTGCATCAGGCTCCCGGTTCAGGTGCTTAGCTTTGATCCGCTCTCTATTCTGTGCTGTTTCCAGTCGCTCTTCCAGCGATGAAACCCGCACATCCTCTTCGAGGGGATCCCGATCAGATTCGCTTACTGCCATTATCGCTCCTATAAAAGCCCCGAAGAGCGCCAAAAAGAGCCATAGATAACAGCAGGCCGACCCGCCAAGGCGCGGTCCGTTTAGGAAAGCAGCGTTCCCAAGTCAACAGCAATGCTGCAATGCGGAAACTTGGCCGTTTTCGAGGCCGGATATTCGTCCGATCAGGATCGGAAAACCAATCTACAGCGGGCGCATTAACAGCTTCATTCCGGTCGCCGCCTTCGGTCCACATCACTGAAAATCCGCTGGAATATTGCCAGGGCGCGAATCCCTTTTCATGCTCCAACCAGCTTTTTTCGCCTTTCCGGCGGCGCTATATGCTAGCGCTGGCATGATGCAGACGCCGGGGAATATATGTGACTTTTGATCTGAAGAATCTCGACCTGTTCGTGCGCGTGGCAGCGCTCGGGGCGATCGGCAAGGCCGGCGCCGAATTCAATCTGTCGCCAACCAACGCGACCCAGCGAATCCAGGCGCTCGAGAGCGATCTCGGCGTCAAGCTGCTCAACCGGACCACGCGCTCGATATCGCTGACTCCCGACGGCGAGGTCTTTGTCGACCATGCCAAACGCATTCTCGACGCTGCCGAGGAAGCCCGGCAGGTGCTGTCCCAATCGACACATTCGGCATCCGGACTGCTCCGGGTCACCGCATCGGCAACATTCGGGCGGGCGCATATCGTGCCTTTTCTATCGGAATTTCTCGAACGGCATCCCGATGTCACGCTAGATCTCAATCTGACCGACGCGGTGATTGATATTGTGGAACAGGGCTATGAACTGGCTTTCCGGATCGGCGAACTGGCCCCTTCTTCCCTGCTGGCCCAGAAAATCGATGCCAATCCTGAATGGCTGGTCGCCTCGCCCGCCTATCTGGAGCGCGCGGGAAGACCGCAAAAACCCTCAGACCTGACTGAACACGCCTGCCTGCCGCTGGGCAATTTGCGCCACTGGCAGCTGACCGGACCGGACGGCCGTATCCATGACGTGCCGGCGACCGGGCCGGCGACAGTCAACCATGGCGAAGCGATGAGCGTGCTCGTCCGCGCAGGAGTCGGCATCGGCATGGCAGCTCTCTGGCATGTCGGCCCCGACATCCGGTCGGGCCGACTGGTCCACGTCCTGCCCGACTATAAGGTCACGCGCGAAACCAACATCTGGGCCGTACGTCCACCGGGCCGGGTGATGCCGGCCCGGGTTAAAGCCTTTCTCGATTTCATGCAGCGGCGGATAATCGAGACGAACCGGCAGCGCTATGGCGGGCTGGCCTGAGCCTTTATTTTGATTTCCAAAATAATCAATTTCATATTCAGGAGATAGAACCGATAATCGGAACCGTTATGTTATGCCCAACAGCAACGGAGCAAAATATCATGACCCAATTATCAGATAGCCAGGTTTCATTTACAGACACTGGCGATCAGGTGCCGGAAGAGCAGCACATCATTCCCGCCGATGGCGACCGCAACACGGCCGGACTGAACGCCGATCGCGATATCACCTATTTCGCAAAGCACCGGCATACGGTGAAGGCCTTTGACCCGAAGCGCAATATCGCCCCGGAATATGTCGAGAAAATCCGCGATCTTTTGCGCTTCAGCCCTTCGAGCACCAACGCCCAGCCGTGGAAGTTCATTCTGGCATCGACCGAAGAAGGCAAGGACCGGATCGCCAAGGCCACCGACACGCTCTATCCGTTCAACAGCCCAAGTATCCGTAACGCGTCGCATGTCGTCGTCTTCGCCAGCCGCCTTGCGATCGAGGAGGATTTTCTGTTGAAAGTCCTCGACCAGGAAGAAAAAGACGGCCGGTTCGAAGCCGACCCCGAAACCTTCCGCGCCCAGATGCACGGTGGCCGCAGCCTGTTCGTCAATCTGCACAAACAGGATATGAAGGACGCACAGCACTGGATGGACAAGCAGGTCTATCTGAACATCGGCCAGTTTCTGCTCGGCGTTGCGACGCTCGGTATCGACGCCACCCCGATGGAGGGAATCGACACCAAGGCACTGGACGAGGAATTCGGACTGCGTGACCAAGGCTATAACAGTCTCGTCGTGGTCGCTCTGGGCTATAGCGACGAAGAGGCGGACTATAATGCCAAATTGCCGAAATCGCGCCTGCCGCTCTCGGACATACTGACCGAAGTCTGAGCCCTGCCGCATTTTTCGATAACAGAAGGATATCCCATGACAAAAACGGTGCTGATAACCGGCTCGACCGACGGAATCGGTCTCGGAACCGCCAAGATACTGAGCCAGTCAGGGCAAAATATCCTGCTGCACGGGCGCAACGCGGCGAAGCTGGCTGACGCCAAGGCCATGCTCGAAGCCATTGCGGGCCATGGCACCGTCGAGACCTATGTCGCTGATCTGTCCGATATGGCTGCCGTCGAAGCCCTGGCCGGTGCGTTCATGGCGCGGCACGACCGGATCGATGTACTGATCAACAATGCCGGGGTGTTCGCGGTCCCCGATCCGCGGACAGCTGCGGGCCTGGATATCCGCTTTGCCGTCAACACGATCGCCCCCTATCTGCTAACCCGCCGCCTTCTTCCCATATTGGACAAGTCCGCCCGCGTGGTGAACCTGTCGTCGGCGGCCCAGTCACCTGTCGACATGGATGCCCTCGTCGGGAATGCGAGCCTGTCCGACAGCGCCGCCTACGGGCAGAGCAAGCTCGCCCTGACCATGTGGTCGCGCAGCCTGGCGCAGGAGCTGGCACCCGATGGCCCGATGATTGTCGCCGTAAATCCGGGCTCGTTTCTGGGCACAAAAATGGTGAGAGAGGCCTATGGGTCAAAAGGAAATGATGTCGGGATCGGGGTCGATATTCTGGTCCGTGCAGCCTTGTCCGAAGAGTTCGCCGAAGCCTCCGGCCTCTATTTCGACAATGACAGCGGCCAGTTTGCCCGCCCTCACCCCGACGCGCTCGATCCGCAAAAATGCGAGAGACTGATGCTCCGTCTCGACGCGATATTGCAGGATCTGGCCAACGAGACAGAAACATCATGAACCGTTCCCCCAACCCGAATCAACCGAGCCAAGGAAACACCCCATGACCATTGCCGTAACCGCAGCATCCGGACAATTGGGCAGCGCCATCATCCGCGCTCTGTCTCGGATGACGGATGAACCACTTGTCGGGCTGGCCCGGTCTCCCGATAAGGCCGCCGGGCTCGGCGTCGAGATCCGCCCCGGCGACTATGCCGATCGTGAACAAATGGAAAAATCGCTCGCCGGGGTCGACACATTGCTGCTGGTTTCCGGCATGGCCGCCCCCGATGAACGGATCGGGCAACATCGCAATGTCATCGAAGCAGCGCGCGCCAATGGTGTCCGGAAAATCGTCTATACCAGCATCCAGGGGGCCGAGACCGGTACCGCCTTTTCCCCGATCGTGCAAAGCAACCGCCAGACCGAAGCGGATATTCGCGCGAGCGGTCTCGACTGGGTGATCGGCCGCAACGGCATCTATATCGAGCCGGACATCGACTATCTCGACAATTACAAGGCGAGCGGCGAGATCGCCAATTGTACCGGTGACGGCAAATGCGGCTATACCACCCGCGACGAGCTTGCCTTCGCCTATGCCAGAATGTTGACGGAACCTGTCCATCACCGCCAGACTTACCGGCTCCATGGCGAGCCGATCAGCCAGACAGAACTGGCGGGCTTTTTCAACCGCGCCTTCGGTACCGATCTACGCTATCGCGCGATGAGCGTCGCGGACTATCGGGCCGAACGGATCGCTGCGCTCGGGGAATTCATGGGCACGATCATTGCCGGCATCTATGAGGGAATCCGGCTGGGTGCGCTTGATACGGAAAGCGAATTCGCGAAAGCGGCGGGCCGACCGCATCAAGGCTGGGACGATTATTTCGCATCCCTCAAGCAATAATATGGCACTGCGCCGATCGCGCGTCCGCAAGACATGAAAAAGGGGCATACCAGCCTGGCCGGCACGCCCCTTTTTCAATGTGATATTAAAATCTATATCACGGGCAGCGCGAATCCCGGACAGGATCGCTAGCATCCCGCGTATTCCAGGTGCCAGTCGGCGTCTGGTATTTCTCGCCAGCCGATGTCCGCATGATCAGGTTGCAGCCCGAGGTAAAGGCAAATTGCTCTACCGTCGAATTGGTTTCCTGCGCCTTGCGGGTGTAAGCAGCCTTGCGTTTGATATTGATATCCTCGACCAGCGCCTTGATCGCTGGTGACGGGGACGTCACATAACCGAGATAGCCGTCCGGCTTTTCGCCAATCTTTCCCGATGACCGCGCCGCTTCATAAGCGGGATCGCGTTGCGCCATCACGGGTGCGGCGACAACCGCCGTCAAAACCAGTCCGCCGATTACAGCCAAAGCCTTGTTTTTCTTTACATAGTCAAACATCAGAAAATATCCGCTTCCTCGTTGATTAAACTTTTTGCATCGCCGTCAAGGCGATAGACCACTTCCTGCTTGATGTTGATATTGAGGTTGATGACAATCGGCTTGTCCGGTGCAGTCACCTGCACGCAGGCAGAAAGCCCGATTGATGCCCCCAATATCAGGCCGGCAGTGGTTAAACTCCTCATATTGCGTCGAATCGCACCATATGGACGATCCGTCAATTGACTTGTCTGATAAAGCATCATCGCTTTCCCCTGGCTGAATGGACTATTCATCTTCTTCTAGAACCTTCACCGCGGCTTTGGCCCGGTTCTCCTGTGCCCGCAGCAGCGCCGGCAGATTTTGCCCGACCAGTATTTCCGGCTCATAATAGGATTTGGCGCTACTCATCAACTGCATGAAGGGCGCCTGGATCCGGACGTTAAACTGGATCGGGATACGGGCGAGCTGCTTGGTGATAAAATTGCGGCTCGCATCATCGCCTTGCTGGAGCCCGTCAAATTTCACCTCGGTGATGATTTCGCCGGCGATGTCGCCATCCATACCGATGGTGAGATTGCGATATTTGATCGATTTGAGCGCGTTGAAGGCAAAATTGGCCATCGTGCCCATGTCTTCATAGGTCAGCTCTCCAACGTAGGCGAGCGTACCGCCGCCTTCCCGCGCCACCAGATAGCCCCCGACTATCCGGCCGCCGTCCTGATCGAATACCATCGGCAGCTTGCCATCAAACACACCGGTCGCGGTCATATTCTCGAAATCGAACTGGGTCAGGAACTGCGCGGCATCAACGCCTTCGACGGTGAACTGCAGTCGCCTTTCGGCTTCCTCGCTCAGATCCAATATCGTCGGCTCGAGATATAGACGGCCGCCGGCAAAAGGCCATTCACCGCCTTCAACCTGCAATTTGAAGTCGGGGAGCAAACGATAGCGGATTTGCCCGTTGAAGACCGCGACGCCGGGATTTACCTCGGACAGACTGACTAGCTGTCCCGGCGCGGTTTCCAGCGCGAGCAGATCGGAGAAATTGATTTCGCCTGACAGGCCGGTGACCGGACCAAAAGCCGCCGCCAGGTTCAGGCCATTGGTACGGAAGGTCCCGGTACTTTTAATACCATTTTCGGAAGCATCCCAGTCGATCCGCCCGACGCCGGATATTTCACCCTGGACATTGGCGATCACACCCAGAGTCAGCGGAGTCAGCTGTTCCGGTTGCAGCTTTTCATTGAATACCAGCGACTGCACGTCGATCAACGCCCTGCCTTCACTATTCTTCAAAGCATGGACAATGTCGATGGCCGCAACTGCGGTCAGCGTTTCCGGTTCACGAAGCCAGCCGGTTGCCGTCAAGTCACTGCCGTCAAAGCCCAGCTTGACGTCGTTGCTGATCAGGGGCCGGAACCGTTCAACCGGCTGCTCGTCGCGGACCAGCAAACTGGCATCGGCGAGAAACTTGCCATTTTCATAGCGCCAGTCCCCTTCGACATTTTCCATCAGCAGCGGGACATTGGCGACCTTGCCGGAGGCACCTTCGATCCGGCCTGTAAGGCTGCGGCCAAAGGCTGCGCTCAGCACGGCCATGTCGAGGCGCGTCATATTGCCCGCCGTTCCCAGCCGGACGCCGACATTTTGCGCCTTCAAACCATTGGCCAGTGAGAAACCGAGTGCGCCGCTCGAAATCGCCAGCGGCGTGCCACCGACATCGCCATTCAGCTTGAGCGATGGCGCATTGGCCGCGATATTCACGCCCGATCCATTACCCGAAACGATCGCATCTCCCTGCGGACAAAGCCGCGCGCTGGTCGGCCCTGCGTTCAGGGATGCTGTGCGCAGGCTGGCAAATTGCAGATTGATACATTGGTGGAACAGCGCAAAACTGCCGTTTCCGGAGATAGAGCCACTGACCGGCACTTGCAGGCCGGTAATCTGTCCGTCACCCAGCGGTCCGGTCAATATTATCCGGCCGTCGACATTGGTCCCGCCCTGGCGCGTCGGTGAAAAGGCGAGCGCCGGAATTTTCAGCTGTGCCGAACCGGCCTGGTAGGTTGCCATTTCAAGCCGGCCGGAGAAGCCGCGTGAGAGGCTGCCGTCGTCGAGGATAAATTTGGCGCTGGGAAAACCGCCGCCTTCCAGGCGAATATTTCCGTCAGCCAGCATCCGGACATTCTTGTCGGTGAAAGCCAGTAGCAACGGATCACTCAGATCCAGCGTAGCGCCGGAGCGCGAGCGTGCGGTCAGCGCATTGAGCGATAGTGTTGTCCGCGCAGCCGCTTTCGAAAATTTGATATCGCTGGATATATCCAGCCGGTTCCCGGCCTGCTGAACGGCTTTTGCCAGCCGCGCGGCAATCGGACCGACCGGTGTTCCCGCGGTTGATGCCGACAGGCTGCCCGCCTGCCGCAACAGATTTTGCGCCACCTGAACCCCGCGAATTTCCGGCTGACCGGCATAGCTGGCGGTCATCGACCCATCGCCATAACCCAGCACGAACGGTCCCTCGATCCGCGAGCTATCGGCGCGACCATAAGGCGATTTCAGACCGCTTGCGGTCAGATCGACATCGCCTTTGCTCTGTTTGAAATCACCGGCAAAAGTCACCGAGGCCCTGATTTCCTGACCGCTATAATCGGCATAACGAAGCGGCCCGCCGAGCAGACCGACTTTACCCGACCAGCTGGCCAGATTCTCACCCAGATCAACCGAGACCTGCGCGGCGAAATCTTCCGCGCTCAGATCAAGGTCGCTACAGGCCACAACCGGCAGCCGCAACGGCCCCTGCAAATGCGGTTTCTTGCCGCGAATCGCGATCTGGCCGAAAAAGGTCGGCTTCGTCATCGCACAACCGCCAGCATCCAGATTCTGGCTGATCGCCGCGATTTCTCCGTTGAAGCCGTCGTGCAACTCGCCCTGACCGTTCAGCGCCAGCCCGATGACACCATATTCGCTGTCGATCCGCAGCTTTGCATCGCTCAGCCCCAGCCACATATCCGGCAGCGCCAGCGGGCTGTCATCTTCGGGATCGGTGAATTTGTCGAGTTCGCCAAAGCTGAGCTTGCCATTTTCCACCCGCCCGAACAGCTTCACGCCACTCGCCCGGATCCAGTTGATACCAACGCCGCCCATGGTCAGCGAATTGCCGACTTCGACCAGATCGGCGGTCATATCCGGCCGCTCGGGATCACCGATCACCAGATTGCGAATGACCTGTTTGCGAAGACCTATATCTTCAATCTCGTAGCTGGCGGTAACATCCATCTTGTCTAGTTCTGACTGGACAATATTATCGGCCAGCGTCGTCCGGCTGATCCACAGGACGACCAGCGCGAGCAGAATCAGAACAAGCAAAATCCCGCCGAACAGTCGAAACCGGGAGCGGCGACCGACAGGGTCATTTGCGATTTCTTCATCCATTGCGGCTGAAATGCATAAGTCTTCCTTAAGTTGCAATGTACAAGTGTCTGAAGAGACGAGTTTTCACAGCTTTATTCGAATATTGGACATATTCGGCCTGTTTTCTGCTTATCGAATAAGTTCTCGGTTTGTTCTGGCTATAAGTGGCTCATGACGCCTGAACATGACATGCATCCTCCCTCTTCGCAGCACCGAAGCGGCCATCGCGCACGGCTTCGTCAGCGGATATTGACCGGTCAGGGCAACGCATTGCACGATCACGAACTGGTCGAATATCTGCTCGCGCTCGCTATCCCGCGCCGCGACACCAAGCCGCTCGCGAAGCAATTGATCGAGGAATTTGGCGGATTTCCAGGCCTTCTTGTCGCTGACGCCGATGCGTTGGGAAATTTCCCCGGCATGGGCGAGACCAGCGTCGCGGCGCTGAAAATTGTCCAGCTCGCCGCATCACGCCTGATTTCCGCACCGGTGCGGGAACAACCGATATTGGCGAGCTGGCAGGCCTTGCTCGATTATCTGCGGGCCGACATGGCCCATCTCGCCCACGAGCGGGTGCGGGTGTTGCATCTCAACAGCAAGAACCGGTTGATCCGCGATGAGCTGGTCAGCGAAGGGTCGATCGATCAGGCGGCCATCTATACCCGCGAGGTCATAAAGCGCGCGCTGGATCTGGGGTCAGCTGCCATCATCCTTGTCCATAATCATCCAAGCGGCGACAGCACCCCCAGCCGGCAAGATATCGCGATTACCAATGACATTTGCGCCGCCGGCCGCACATTGGGTATCACCGTTCATGACCATATTGTCATCGGCCGGGATGGCCACACCTCCTTCCGGTCGAAGGGACTGATTTGACGGGCGCTCAGATCACGCCCCCGTTGACGCGCACTATCTGGCCATTGATCCAGCCGCCGTCCGGCCCGACCAGCACGGAAACGGCGCGGGCAATGTCATCGACTTCACCCAGCCGACCGAGCGGAATCATCTGCTCGAGCCGCTCAATCATTGCCGGGTCCTTGCCTTCGAGAAACAGCTCGGTCGCGACTGGCCCCGGTGCCACGGAATTGACCGTAATCGACCGGGGTCCAAGCTCCTTCGCCAGAATATGCGTCAGAGCCTCCACTGCCGCCTTGGTCGCCGCATACACCCCATAAGCAGGCAGATATAGTCCGACGACGCTGGTAGAAATATTTACAATACGACCACCATCTCGCAGCCGCTTCGCAGCCTCCCGAAGCCCGTTGAACGTGCCCTTGAGATTGACCGCCATCATTTCGTCGAAATCTGTGTCATCGACTTGCGCGACCGGCGCGAGCTTCATGATGCCGGCGTTGTTCACCAGCACATCGACACCGCCAAATTCCGCCTCAGCGGTATCGAAAAGATTCCTGACAGCCAGCGGATCGGCGACATCCGCCTGCGCAGAGATCGCGCGTCCCCCTGCATTTACGATTTCGTCGACCAGTTCGGCCGCGGCTTTTTCGCTGCCGGCATAGTTTACGACAACTGCCATGCCATCGCTTGCCAAACGATGGGCTATGGAAGCGCCGATGCCGCGGGACGCGCCCGTTATAATTGCGACGCGATCGGATGAAATGCTCATCATGTTGTTCCTGTTAAAGTAAAGTCGGTCCGGGCCAGACTATCGATGATTGCGGGTCGCCGATATCAGCCATTGGACCGACACCGTCGCCGATAGATAGCGGACCCCCTCATCTATATAGGAACGCCTTCAATAAAGAAACATCGGCATGCCTTCGACCTGAATCAGATTGGCGCGATACTGGTTGGCATCATAAAGGCCCGAGACATTCACCCCCTTGCTATCCTCGAGCAACGTGCCGATCGGCACCGAACTATAATTGCCGTCGGTCAGGCAGACCATATTGGCCATCCGGTCCTGCTCGATCAGCTGCACGGCCAGCGCGCCAAAGGCGAAGCCGACCATCCGGTCCATCGCGTCCGGTTCCCCGGCGCGCATCAGATAGGCCAGCTCCTGCACGATGGTTCGCTCGTCCGATCGCGCCTCGATTTCGCGCGCCAGCTGCGTGCCGATATTCAGACCGTCGCGGTTGGTGTTGGATTTGTTGATCTCGTCGGCATAATTGGTCCCGCCGGAAAGCCGGGCACCCTCGGACACCAGACAGATGGCGTAGGATTCCGGATTTGCTTCCTTGTCCTTCAGCAACAAAGGCAGCAGCACGTCCATATCCGCCGGCACTTCGGCGATCACCGTCCGGTCCGCCTGCGAAAGAAAGCCCGAGACCAGGGCGGTCTCCCCGGACTGCCGCCCGAACAATTCGATCACCGCTATCCGTTCGTGACTCGCCGCCGTGGTTCGAAGCGAATTGATCGCCTGCACCGATCGGGTGACGGCGGTGGAGAAACCGATACAATAGTCGGTACCATAGACATCATTGTCCATCGTCTTGGGGATCGAAATCACGTTGCGGCCGAGGCTCGCCAGATGGGCCGAAAAACGCAGCGTGCCATCGCCGCCCAAGGTGATCAGCGCATCAACCTTTAGCGCATCGAGCACGTCGAGCACCTTTTGTGTCTTGTCACCCTCTTTGGTGGTGCGCGGGTCGCAGCGGGAGCTGTGCAATATTGTCCCGCCTTGCCGGTCAATGCCGCGCACCCGATCCTTGTCGAGCATCATGACGCTGTTTCCGTTTGACCAGGGATCTGCAGGGTCAATTTCCAGCACCCCTTCCCAGCCCCGACGCAAACCAACCACATCCCAGCCGCGCTGCCAGGCCGAGGTCGCAATCGACTGAATGCAGGGATTGAGGCCCGGGACATCGCCACCGCCTGTGAGTATAGCCAGACGCATTTTATTCTCCCTGTTTTCGCCGCTGCATTGCCGACTCATTTCGTAGGTGCTAGCGGGGCCACAAATCAAGGCACTTCATTGCCGTAATCATCCTCTTTGTCCAAGGACCAAAAATGATTCCACGCTATTCCCGTCCCGAAATGGTTGCCCTCTGGGAGCCTGAATCGAAATTCCAGATCTGGTTCGAAATTGAAGCGCACGCCACCGATGCTCTTGCTGAACTCGGCGTTGTGCCCAAGGAAGCGGCGAAAGCAATCTGGGCCAAGGGCAAGTTCGACGTAGCGCGGATTGACGAGATCGAACGCGAAGTGAAGCATGACGTCATCGCCTTTCTGACCAATGTTGCCGAAAATGTCGGCGAAGAATCCCGCTTCATGCATCAGGGCATGACCTCCAGCGATGTCCTCGACACCTGCCTCGCGGTGCAGCTGGCCCGCGCTTCGGACATATTGCTGGCCGATATCGACGCCCTGCTCGCCGCGATCAAAAAGCGGGCCTATGAGCATAAATTCACCCCGACCATTGGCCGTAGCCACGGCATTCACGGCGAGCCCGTTACCTTCGGTCTGAAACTGGCACAGGCCTATGCCGAATTCGAACGCAACCGCGAACGGCTGGTTGCGGCGCGCAAGGAAATCGCGACCTGTGCCATTTCCGGCGCGGTCGGAACCTTCGCCAATATCGATCCCAAGGTCGAAGAGCATGTCGCTGCGAAGCTGGGGCTTACCGTGGAACCAATCTCCACCCAGGTCATCCCGCGCGACCGTCATGCACAGTTTTTCGCCACGCTCGGCGTCATCGCCTCGTCGGTGGAACGACTCGCCGTCGAAGTCCGCCATTTGCAGCGCACCGAAGTGCTCGAAGCGGAAGAATATTTCTCGCCGGGCCAAAAGGGCTCGAGCGCAATGCCGCACAAGCGCAACCCGATCCTGACCGAAAATCTGACTGGCCTCGCCCGCATGGTCCGCAGCTATGCGCTGCCAGCGATGGAAAATGTCGCGCTGTGGCACGAACGCGATATTTCACACAGTTCGGTGGAGCGGATGATCGGACCGGATGCGACGATCACCCTCGACTTCTCGCTGGTGCGCCTGACCGGCGTGATCGACAAATTGCTGATCTATCCCGAACGGATGCAGAAGAATCTCGACCGCATGGGCGGCCTGGTCCACTCGCAGCGGGTCTTGCTGGCGCTGACGCAAGCAGGCATCAGCCGCGAAGACAGCTATCGCATCGTCCAGCGCAACGCGATGAAGGTCTGGGAATCGGACGGGCAAGTTGCCTTGCTCGACCTGCTCAAGGCCGATCCCGATGTGTCGGCCAAATTGTCGGACGAAGAGCTCGAGGAACGGTTCAACCTCGATTATCACTTCAAGCATGTCGATACTATTTTTGACCGGGTATTCGGAGCGACAGCCTAGCATCCGGCCTATATCGTCTGGTCACCTGCCTGTTTTAGGGCTAGGATAGCCTCAGCACAGAGAAAAGGTTGAGTCATGCAATTTATCAAAATCCTGTTCTGGGTTCTTCTGCTGGTGGCAACCTTCATTTTCTGGTGGACCAACGAGGCACGTTCTTCGCTGGACCTCGGCGCTGCGGTTGTCGAAGCGCGGGTCTCGACCTTTGTCGTCGGCGCGTTCCTGCTTGGCTTCGTTCCGACATGGCTGCTGCTGAGGGGCTCCAAATGGAGACTCTCCCGCCGGATCAAGACGCTGGAAGACGCCGCAAGACCGGCCGTTACCCCCACACCCAGCCCGACACCGCCTGCTAGTCGTGCACCAACACCAACCGCTACGACAGAACCCGCCCCGGCTGTGTCTTCGGTCAGCACCGACAAAGCGACCGGCTTATGACCAATCCCATTTTTGTTGCGCTCGACACGCCCGATCTCGAACAGGCGATTGCGATTGCACAATCGGTAAAAGGACATGTCGGAGGATTGAAACTCGGGCTGGAATTTTTCTGCGCCCATGGCCATCATGGTGTGCACGAAATCCAGAAGTTCAATCTGCCGATCTTTCTCGATCTCAAGCTTCACGACATTCCCAATACCGTCGCCAAGGCGATGCAGGCGATCAACATGCTGGAACCGGCGATCGTGACGGTCCACGCTTCCGGCGGCCGCGCGATGATGGAAGATGCCAAGGCTGCGGCGAACGAACATACCAAGGTGGTCGGCGTCACATTGCTGACCTCGCTGGACGAGAATGATATGGGCCGGATTGGCTATGCCGGCACAACACATGACCAGGTCGAAAGACTGGCTGGTCTCGCCCGCGAAGCCGGACTGGATGGCATCGTCTGTTCCGGCAATGAGGTGGCTGCGGCGCACAAGATCTGGAAAGACGGCTTTTTCGTCGTCCCCGGCCTGCGTCCCAAGGGCGGCGCGATGGGCGACCAGAAACGCGCGGTGACCCCGCAGCAAGCCAGAGACAATGGTGCCAGCATATTGGTGATTGGACGGCCGATTACCGGAGCAGACAATCCCAACGCAGCAGCGCGGGCGATCGAGGCGACGCTTTAAGCACTCCCGTTATCTTCGCGTCATTCTGAACTTGTTTCAGGACCCCGGCAGATTGCGCATTGGCTTGGGAGGTCCTGAAACAAGTTCAGGATGACGAGCAGGCTTTGCCGCGCTACTAGCCCTCCCATGAAAACCCAAATCAAAATCTGCGGCCTCTCCACCGAAGCCTCCATCGACGCAGCCATCAGTGCTGGTGCCGACTATATCGGCCTTGTCCATTTCCCGAAAAGCCCGCGCCATGTATCGCTGGAACGTGCAGCCGAGCTTCGGACATATGCGGCGCAACGGGTCAAGACGGTGCTGCTGCTGGTCAACGCCGACCCGAAAGCCACCGGCCAGGCAATCAGCGTGGTCAAGCCGGACGTTATCCAGTTCCACGGCAGCGAGACCCCGGACTGGCTGAAACTGGTGCAGGACAACAGCGGTCTGGAAATCTGGAAAGCGCTCGGCGTGAAGGACAAGCCGACGCTGGCAAAGTCCGACCGCTATGTCGGCGCTGCCGACCGGTTGCTGTTCGATGCACCGGCCAAGGCTTTGCCCGGCGGCACCGGCACGTCCTTCGACTGGTCCCTGCTCGCCGGTCATGAGCACCAAATCGACTGGGGCCTCGCGGGCGGGCTTGATCCCGACAATGTCATCACCGCGCTCAATGCCACCCACGCCCCGCTGGTTGACGTGTCCTCGGGTGTCGAATCCGCGCCCGGCGTCAAACAAGTGGACAGAATCGCCGCCTTTTGCCAAGCGGTTCGGGAATATGACGCGTCCAAGTAGAACCGTTCGCCCTGAGCCTGTCGAAGGGTGATTGCCGCAAGGGTTCCTGCTTCGACAAGCTCAGCACGAACGGATATGATCGCACAATGAACGACACACCCCCAAACAGCTTCCGCAACATGCCGGACGACCGCGGCCATTTTGGCGAATTTGGCGGGCGCTATGTCGCCGAAACACTGATGCCGCTGATCCTCGATCTGGAGAAACATTATCGCGCAGCGCAGGCCGATCCGGCATTCGAGGAGCAGTTCAACGATCTGCTGCAAAATTATGTCGGTCGCCCTTCCCCGCTCTATTATGCCGAAAGCCTGACCGAGGAAGTCCGCAAGGATGCACCGGAAGGAAAAGGCGCGCAAATCTGGTTCAAGCGGGATGAGCTCAACCATACCGGCGCACACAAGATCAACAATTGCGTCGGCCAGATTTTGCTCGCCATGCGCATGGGCAAGACCCGGATCATCGCCGAAACCGGCGCCGGCCAGCATGGCGTGGCAACCGCAACCGTCTGCGCGCGTTTTGGCCTGCCCTGCACCATCTTCATGGGCGCCACCGATGTCGCGCGGCAGAAACCCAATCTGTTCCGGATGAAATTGCTCGGCGCGGAAGTGGTCCCGGTGACCAGCGGCGCCGCGACGCTGAAGGACGCGATGAACGAGGCGCTGCGCGACTGGGTCGCCAATGTCCACGACACGTTCTATATCATCGGCACCGCCGCCGGTCCCCATCCCTATCCCGAACTGGTGCGCGATTTTCAAAGCGTCATCGGCAAGGAAGCCCGCGCCCAGATGCTGGATCGCGTCGGGCGTTTGCCGGATATGCTGGTCGCGGCGATTGGCGGCGGCAGTAATGCCATCGGCCTGTTCCATCCATTCCTGGACGATCCGGATGTCAAGATGCTCGGCATCGAAGCGGCGGGACACGGCCTCGACAAGCAACATGCGGCGAGCCTCGCAGGCGGCGGGCCCGGCATCCTGCACGGCAACAAAACCTATCTGCTGCAGGACGAAGACGGCCAGATAACCGAAGCCCATTCGATCAGCGCCGGCCTCGACTATCCCGGCATCGGCCCCGAGCATAGCTGGCTCAAGGAATCCGGCCGCGTCGACTATGACAGCGCTACCGACACCGAGGCGCTCGATGCCTTCCAATTGCTCTGCCGCACCGAAGGCATCATTCCGGCGCTCGAGCCAAGCCATGCAATTGCCGCCGTGGTACGCGAAGCGGTGAAGATGGACCGGGACCAGATCATCCTGGCGAACCTGTGCGGGCGTGGCGACAAGGATATTTTCACCGTGGCCGAAGCTCTGGGGACGGAGATATGAATGCGGATGAGCAAACCTTCTCCCTTGAGGGAGAAGGATACGGAGCCTTACTGAGGAACGAAGCTAGGCGCAGTTGGATGAGGGTGCTCTGCAATCGAGAGTTGGCACACCCTCACCCAGCTACAACTAGGCAGCAAGCTGCCAAGTTTGCGCAACCCTCTCCCTTGAGGGAGAGGGAAGAATTATGGGGATCGAGATATGAGGCGTAAAGTGGCTGTATTTTTTGCAGCAGTTGTAATGGGAACGCTTTTAGGCTCATTGTTTGAAGGCATTATTGCGGAGCCCCTTTTGATGGTTTTGCCAGAGCCCCGACCAGAAGCCGTTGTGCATTTGATAGGAATGTTCATGACCGCTGCGACTGCGATCATCGCGTTTGTTACATATGAAGCGCGAGTGCCTAAATCATGACGCGTCTCTCCCAATCCTTCCCGTCCGACCGGGCAGCCCTCGTCGCCTTCGTCACCGCTGGTGATCCGACCCCTGCCGACACCGGCGCCATCCTCGACGCCCTCGTCGAAGGTGGAGCCGATGTGATCGAACTCGGCATGCCGTTTACCGATCCGATGGCCGATGGTCCCTCGATCCAGGCGGCGGATATCCGCAGTCTGGCCGCTGGCACCAAGACCGCCGATATCTTCAACATGGCGAAAGAATTTCGTCAGCGTCACCCGGATACGCCTTTGGTGCTGATGGGCTATGCCAATCCGATGACGATCCGGGGCTCCGAATGGTTCGCCAACGCTTGCGTTGACGCCGGTGTCGATGCCGTGATCTGCGTCGATATCCCAGTCGAGGAGGATGAAAGCCTCGGCGACGCGCTGCGCGCCAAGGATGTCGCGGTTATCCGCCTTGCGACGCCAACCACGGATGCCGAACGTCTGCCGACCATATTGAACAACGCCAGCGGCTTTCTCTATTATGTGTCGGTCGCCGGTATCACCGGCCAGCAACAGGCGGCACAGGCCAGCATCGAAGAAGCGGTCGCCCGGCTGAAAGCGGGCACCGACCTGCCCGTCGCGGTCGGCTTTGGTGTCCGCACGCCAGCACAAGCCGCCGAGATCGCCCGCGTCGCCGATGGCGTGGTCGTCGGCTCTGCGATAGTCGAAATCGTCGCCGAACATGGCAAAGACGCAGCCCCTCATGTCAGGGACTATGTTCAATCGCTTTCCGATGCTATCAGGGCGGCAAGACAGACTTGAATTCGAACACCGTTCGTGTCGAGCGAAGTCGAGACACAGGCCGCAAAACCGGCATCTCGACTTCGCTCGATGCGAACGGAATAGAGGAATATATCTATGAGTTGGCTAAGCAATGTCCGCAACAAGATCGCGTCGATCACCAAGCGCGAGACACCGGAAAATCTCTGGCATAAATGCAAAAAATGCGAAGCGATGGTGTTCCTCAAGGAATATGAGGAAAATATGCATATCTGTCCGAAATGCGAGCATCACGGCCGCATCGGACCGATGACCCGCTTCAACCAGATCATGGACGAGAATAGCTGGAAGATGATTCCCTGGGCCCCGGTGCAGGAAGACCCGCTCAAATTCAAAGACCAGAAGAAATATGCCGACCGGCTGAAAGACGCGCGGACCAAGACCGGCGAGCAGGATGCGCTGATCAACGTCAAGGGCACGATCAAGAACATAGCCTGCGTCGTCGGCGTTCAGGATTTCGCCTTCATGGGCGGCTCGATGGGGCTGGCCGTGGGTCAGGCCTTTGTCGATGGCGCCATGCGCGCGCTGAAGGACCAATGCCCCTATATCATCTTCACCGCCGCCGGTGGAGCGCGGATGCAGGAGGGCATATTGTCGCTGATGCAAATGCCCAAGACGACGGTGGCGATCTCGATGCTGCGCGAAGCGGGTATCCCGTTCATCGTCGTGCTGACCGACCCGACAACCGGCGGCGTCACCGCCAGCTATGCGATGCTCGGCGACGTCCATATTTCAGAGCCCGGCGCGATGATCGGCTTTGCCGGCCAGAGAGTGATCGAAAATACCATCCGCGAAAAACTGCCCGAGGGTTTCCAGACCGCGGAATATCTGCTCGAGCACGGCATGGTCGACATGGTCGTGCATCGCAAGGAATTGCGCGAAAAACTGGCGCAGGTCCTTGGATATCTCATGGCATGGAAAGAAGCGGCCTAAATCCCCCTCCCGCTTGCGGGAGGGGCTAGGGGTGGGAACATCATCCATGAGCAAAACAGCTTTTTCGAACATTGAGGCCCACCCCCGGCCCCTCCCGCGCGCGGGAAGGGAGTAGATGGCAGACGGCGCGAAGTCGGATCATCCGGCGGTCCAGAAACAGCTCGACCGGCTGGAAATGCTCTCGCCCGGACGCGACGTACTCGGGCTCGAACGGATCAGCGAACTGCTCGACCGTCTCGGCAACCCGCAGGATCGACTGCCCCCCGTTTTCCACGTCGCAGGCACCAATGGTAAAGGCTCGACCTGCGCTTTCCTGCGCGCCGCGATCGAAGCCGAGGGCCTGAAAGCCCATGTTTACACCAGCCCGCATCTGGTCCGGTTCAACGAACGGATCCGGCTGGCGGGCAAGCTGATCGAGGATGAATATCTCGCCGAACTGCTCGCCCGGGTTCTCGATATCAGCGAGGATATCAACCCGAGCTTCTTCGAAGCAACGACGGCAGCCGCCTTCCTCGCCTTCGCCGAAACACCCGCCGACGCCTGCATATTGGAAGTCGGCCTCGGCGGCCGGCTCGACGCGACCAATGTCATCTCCAGCCCCGTCGCGACCGGAATTGCGGCGCTCGGCATCGACCATGAAGGTTTTCTGCTTTCCCCCGAAGAGGGCACACCGGATGATCCGATGGTCCGTATCGCCTGGGAGAAAGCCGGCATCGCCAAGAAGAACGTGCCCTTGCTCACGCAAAAATATGCTGACGAAATGCTGCACGTGATCGCCGATCATGCTGCAAATATCGGTGCGCAGCATTTTCCGCGCGGCGATGAATGGGGTGCCGCCATTTACGAAGGCCAGCTCCACTACAAGGATCATAAAGGCAGGCTCAACCTGCCCCTGCCCGCCCTTGTCGGCGCACATCAGGCCGACAATGCCGCGCTCGCCATCGCCATGCTGCGCCATCAGGACAAGCTCGCCATTTCCGACGCCGCGCTCAAGGCCGCCATGGGCTGGGCGCAATGGCCCGGCCGGATGCATTTTCTGATCGCCGGACCGGTAACCCATTTGCTGCCATCCGACGCCGAAGTCTGGGTCGACGGCGGCCATAATGTCAGCGCCGGACTGGCGCTGGCCAAATATTTCGCCGACTATGAAGCGGGCTCGATCGATCTGGTGATCGGGATGCTGTCGAACAAGAATGCCGCCGCGATCATCACGCCGCTGCACGAGAAGCTGGCCAGCGTCACGGTGATCCCTGTACCCGGCCATGAATCGCACGCTCTGGCCGACTATCCGGATGCCGACGCTCCGATGACGGAAGCAAGCGACATTAAGAGCGCGCTAGAGTCCCTGTCGCTTGGCGCGGGCAAGTCCGTACTGATCGCGGGGTCGCTCTATCTGGCGGGCGACGTTCTGAAAGCGAACGAACAGGTACCGGATTAATCCGGCGTTTCATCCGCGTGCACCGAACCAGCCGTACCCAGCGACCGGTCAACCAGACCATAGCGGATCATCAGCCAGAACATGATAACGCCCGGCAAGGCCGCCACGGTGGTCAGCAGATAGAAGTTCACATAACCCATGCCCTCGATCAGCGAACCGGCGGTCGTTCCTGTCAGGAAGCGACCCAATATGCTGGCCGCCGCAGACAGCAGCGCGAACTGGGTTCCGGTAAACTGCAGATTGCATAGCGCCGACAGATAGGCGACGACCGCGACACCGCCGACACCGCTGGCGAAATTCTCGAAGCCGATTGCCCCTGCCATGCCCCAGTTGCTGTGGCCTGCAGCCGCAAGCGCGGCAAAGGACAGATTGCTGACCGCCATCAGGATCAGACTCAGCATGACCGCCTTTTTCATGCCGAGGCGCGAATAGACCATGCCGCCGACGAAAATACCGATCAGAAAGGCAAAGAAGCCCAGACTGACGTCGTAAAATGCAATCTCGTCATTGGTGAAGCCAAGGTCTTCGAACAACAGCCGGAAGGTCAGATTAGCCAGAGTGTCGCCGATCTTGTGAACCAGAATGAACAGCAAGACGAGCAACGCACCGGAACGATTGAAAAACTCGACCAGCGGGCTGACATAGGCTTTCGCCGCTTCCAGTGGCCCTTTCAGCGCCATCGGTTCCTGGCGGCGGCTCGGTTCGCGCATGATCAGGCCGACGATTACGGCAAATAAAGCAAATAGCGAACAGACATAATAAGCGATCGACCAGTTGGTCCGCGCCGCTACCACCAGCGCCACCGCGCCGGCTGTCGCGGCACCGATGCGCCAGCCATATTGCGACATGCCGGAACCGACGCCCAGTTGCTCGGGCTCCAGCAATTCGATCCGATAGGCATCGATCACGACGTCGAATGTCGCGCCCGCTACACCGACCATGATCGCGGCAACCGCGACCGCGGCTATATCCTTGGCCGGATCGAGCGAGCCGAGATAGATGATCGCTGCCATGGCCAGAGCCGCGGTGACGATCAACCAGGACAGTCTTTGCCCGACCCGACCGATGATCGGCAATTTCACCACATCGATGATCGGCGCCCACAGCCATTTGAAATTATAGGCGAGAAAGGTCAGCGCAAAGGCGGTGACGGTCGATTTTTCGATACCGGCCTGCGCTAAACGGGTGGTCAAAGTCGCCGCTATCATCGTCAGAGGTAAAGCCGACGAGACACCCAGAAAAAGCGCTGCCAAAGGGGCCGCTTCGCTATAGGGGCGCACTCCGGCCGGAAGATAACCGCGCCATCCCGATACTGCTGCTTGCTCACTCACGCCAAATTCTCCCTCGAACCGGAGGAATCTTTAGCGCCTATTCACCTGAATGCCAGCTTGATTTTATCGTGTCTCAGATATCGAGCAGCTTTGCCGCGACAATCGGCCCCGCGCCCGGACGCTGAACCACAATCGCATATTTGTCCGCGCCGTTTGTCCGGAAATTCTCCGGCGGCACGGTAATGCTCATCGTCTTGCCGCGCCAGCTGCCGAGATTGCGTTCGGCCTTGACGACATTCACATAATGCATCGTCCGTCCGCCATTTTCGCCGCGTCCGACGCGCACCGTTTCTGAGGAACTGAGCGCGATCAGCGAAACGCCCGCCATATAGTCGGACTTGCCGCTGATTTTGACGATCATCTGTCCTCTGGCATCGGTCGCAGCAGTAATCGAAGGACCGGACCGGTCAGCCCGCCGGACCAGCGAGCGTATATCATTTTCGCGGGAACCCACTGCGCCACCGCCGCCATTGACCACCATTTGCGGGGTATAGACCCCTGATCCTTCATGGCGCTTGGCGGCATAAGCGCGCTGCAGCGCGGTATTACTCTCTTTCGCCAGCGTATCTTTCCAGCCAAGCCGGTCCCAGTAGGTCACGGGCCGCGTGATCACCAGCAGGGAGTCGTCTTTTGCCAGCCGTCTGGCCAGCAAATCTGCGGGGGGACAGGACGAGCATCCCTGACTGGTGAAAAGCTCGATGACCACCGGATTGGAGCTTCCGGCAGCATCGGCGCGACTTGCGACTTTTGTCACCGGAACCGTGCTGGCGGCAGAGGTCGGTGCCAGTTGCGCGGCGATAAAGCCGGCAAAAGCCGATCCGCCAATCAACGCACATATGACAATCTTTCTCATTTCCAGCTCCGAACGGGTGACAATAGGCATTCGCAGCCACGACACCATAGGTTACAGATTGCAGCCGACGCATTTTTCCGCCATGCGTCTCGGCCATGACCGAAGAAAAACCAGCCAAGATATATCGCGCGAAACCGACCCCCGGAGCAAAGCCCGCGGCGAAGCCGGCAGCGCCGTCGAACGAAGTTCGTGAAGGGCAACGCATTGCCAAACTTCTCGCCCGCGCCGGCGTCGCATCGCGGCGCGAAATCGAGCGGATGATCGAGGCCGGACGAATTGAATTGAACGGCAATCTCGTCGAGCATCCCTCGCTGCTGCTCAAGAATCTGACCGGGATCACCGTGGACGGCAACCCGGTTGCCGAACCGGCCCCCGCAAAACTCTACCGTTTTCACAAGCCCAATGGTTATCTGACGGCGGAACGCGACTTTTCCGGCAAGAAGACGATTTACGATGTGCTGCCTGCCGACATGGAACGGGTGATGCCAATCGGCCGGCTCGACATGAACACCGAGGGCTTGTTGTTGATGACCACCGACGGCGAGTTCAAGCGCGAGATGGAATTGCCAAAAAATGGCATCGAACGCTCTTACCGCGCCCGCACGTTCGGCGATATCAGCCAGAATCAGCTCGAGGAACTTTATCGCGGGATCACCATCGAAGGCATGCATTACGGCCCGATTACCGCCAATCTTGAACGGCGCACCGGTCGCAACCAATGGATCGAAATGACCCTGACCGAGGGCAAGAACCGCGAAGTGCGGCGGGTTCTCGAACATTTCGGCCTGGAAGTTTCACGCCTGATCCGGACCCGCTACGGACCCTTCGTGCTCGGCGATCTGGACAAGGGCGAGATCGAGGTCGTGCGGCAGCATGATCTGGTCCAGTTCCGCAAGTCGTTGAAATAGACGCAAGCTCGGGACGAATGGATTGATATGCGGATAATTGCTGGCAAATGGCGGGGCAGAAACATTGTCGCGCCCAAGGGAGAGATAACCCGCCCGACCGCTGACCGCACCCGCGAACGGCTGTTTTCGATGCTGACCAGCCGGCTCGGCGATTTCGAAGATCTGCAAATTCTCGACCTGTTCTCCGGTTCCGGCGCGCTCGGCCTCGAAGCTTTGTCCCGCGGCGCGGCGCATTGCACCTTCGTCGAACAGGACCGCGACGCGATCAGGGCACTGGAAAAGAATATCGAAACACTCGACGCCGATGCCGATGTCCGGATCGGTTCGGTTCTGCATCTCGGTCAGGCCCGAAAACCCTATGATCTGATATTGATGGACCCGCCTTATGAATCGGGCGCTGGCGCGGTTGCTCTGGACAAGCTCGGCCGCCACGGCTGGTTTGCGCCTTCAAGCTGGATCGCGGTTGAGACCAGCAGGAATGAAGAGGTTGTCGTTAAAGGATTTGATCTGGATACTGTGCGTAACAGCAGCAAGGCGCGGATTCATCTCCTGCGCCCGGAAGGCATTTAGCCGCCCATCAGGACGGTCATCGATGCTGTTTCAACATGGCCTTGCTGCGCGATGCTGTAAAAGCTCGTAGCGGCCATCAACAGGGTAGCGACAATTGCGCTTGCGGTCAGTCTCTTGCTCATTTCATACTCCGTGGGGGATGCTTTGACGTCCATTAGTTAACAAATGGTGCGTTGCAATATATTTATCAACCTGTCCCTTGGTTCAGGGGTATGAATAAGGGCGGGGGCGCATCATCGGCTCCCCCGCCGGATATTATAGGCTATTCGTCGACCGGAGCATCACCATCAGCGGCTGGCATTTCTTCCGTTGCAGGACTCTTGTCGCTGGCGGGCTTTCCAGGCCAGTAATCCAGCGCCCGATTGCCCCAGTTCAGGCCGGCCTCGCGCGGGTTGATGCAGCTATCCAGCACATCCTTTGTGCAAACAGCGACCTCTTTGCCGTCAACCGTCACGGTCGGGCCCTCCTTGGCAGCGATAGGCTCCGTGGCCGGTGCGCCGTCTTCAGGCTGATTTGCATTGGCCGCGTTGCCGATCATCAATCCGGTTGCCGCAATAGCGGTCCATATCAATCGCTTGCTCATTTCAATCTCCTTCATTCTCGGTGGATCCGGTTATGTTACAATGATCCGGATCGGGAAAAGTTCCCGAACAGGCCCTAATCCACTTGCCGCCGTCGCCGATGTTCCCTAACTGTTCACGCGTGTCCGAACCTGTCAAACATCCGCAAGAATCCGATCCGCCTTATGTGAAAGGATTGAACGCGCCGCAGCGCGAAGCCGTTCTGACGACCGAAGGTCCCGTTCTGGTGCTGGCTGGCGCGGGCACAGGCAAGACCGCCGCCCTCACTCGCCGGCTGGCGCATATCGTCTTCTCGCGCAAGGCGTGGCCGAGCGAGATTCTCGCGGTGACCTTTACCAACAAGGCCGCCCGCGAAATGAAGGAGCGGATCGGCGCAATCGTTGGCGAGAGCTTTGAAGGCATGCCATGGCTCGGCACCTTCCACAGCATCGGCGCCAAAATGCTGCGCCGCCATGCCGAACTTGTCGGCCTGCAAAGCAATTTCACCATTCTCGATACCGATGACCAGTTGCGGCTGCTCAAGCAGCTGATCCGCGCGTCAGAAATTGACGAGAAACGCTGGCCCCCGCGGATGCTCGCCGGTCTGATCGATCAATGGAAGAACCGCGGGCTCAATCCGCAGGATCTCGATGCCAGTGAAAATGAACGCTACGCCAATGGCCGCGGACAGGAATTTTACGCCGCCTATCAGGCCCGGCTCAAAATCCTCAACGCATGCGACTTCGGCGACCTGCTGCTCCATATTCTCAACCTGCTGAAGACCAACCGCGAGATTTTGAAACTCTACCAGGAGCGGTTCAAATATATTCTCGTCGACGAATATCAGGACACCAACAGCTCGCAATATCTCTGGCTGCGGCTGCTCGCCCAGAGTCACCAGAATATCTGCTGCGTCGGCGATGACGACCAGTCGATCTATTCGTGGCGCGGCGCGGAAGTGGCCAATATCCTGCGCTTCGAGAAGGATTTTCCCGAAGCCAAGGTGGTCAAGCTGGAGCAGAATTACCGCTCGACCCCGCATATTCTGGCCGCCGCGTCCGGGCTGATCAACCACAATTCGGGTCGCCTCGGCAAGACCCTGTGGACCGAGGAAACCGAGGGCGACAAGGTGCAGGTCATCGGCGTCTGGGATGGCCCCGAGGAAGCCCGGCGCACAGGTGATGAAATCGAAGCGCTGCAGCAGATCAAGCAGGCATCGCTGAACGACGTCGCGATCCTCGTCCGCGCCCAGTTCCAGACCCGCGAGTTCGAGGACCGTTTCATCTCGATCGGCATGCCGTACAAGATTGTCGGCGGCTTCCGCTTTTACGAGCGTCAGGAAATCCGCGATGCCCTCGCCTATCTGCGGGTAATCGCCCAGCCCGCCGACGATCTCGCCTTCGAGCGGATCGTGAATATGCCCAAGCGCGGCCTTGGGGATAAAACTGTGGAAAAAGTCCACCGCCTCGCCCGCGCCCAGGGCATATCAATGCCCGCCGCTGCGCTCAGCATCTGCGATACCGACGAACTGCCAACCCGCGCACGCAGCACATTACTGGAGCTGATGCGCAATTTCGGTCGCTGGCGCGAACTGGCCGGCGTCACCGATCACGCCGAACTGACCCGTATCGTGCTCGACGAATGCGGCTATACCGCGATGCTGCAGGCCGACCGCTCGACCGAAGCCGCCGGCCGGCTGGAGAATCTGACCGAGCTCGCCCGCGCGATGGAAGAATATGAAACGCTCGGCGATTTTCTCGAACATGTCTCGCTGGTCATGGACAATGACGCGCGCGACGACGAGGCCAAGGTCACCATCCTGACCATGCACGGCGCCAAGGGCCTGGAATATGAATATGTGTTCTGCGCCGGCTGGGAAGAAGGCGTATTCCCGTCGCAGCGCAGCCTCGACGAGGGCGGCATCGCCAGCCTCGAGGAGGAACGCCGCCTCGCCTATGTCGCAATCACCCGCGCCCGCAAGAAATGCACGATCTTCCACGCCGCCAACCGGCGGATCTACGGCCAGTGGAACAGCGCGATTCCCTCGCGGTTCATCGGTGAATTGCCCGAAGACCATGTCGAACAGGAAAGCAGCATGAGCGGCGGCGAAAGCCTGTGGCGCGCCAACTGGAGCGAGAATAGCGACCCCTTCTCCCATCTCGCCGCGGCCAACGCCACCAGAGCCGGCAAACGCGGCCCCGGCTGGCAGCGCGCCGCCTCGTCGAACTTCGACAAAAACCCCCGCATCATAAAAGAAGCCCGCCGCAGCGCCGTCTCGCTAGGCAACAAGGGCCGTGACGACGTCAAGGTCGGCATGCGCGTCTTTCACACAAAATTCGGCTATGGCAAAGTGAAGGTGAAGGAAGGCAATAAACTGGAAATCTCGTTCGAGAAGAGCGGCGACAAGAGGGTGCTGGACAGTTTCGTCGAGGTGGCCTGAATAATGCGCGTTCGTGCCAAGCCGTCCCGTTCGTCCTGAGCTTGTCGAAGGACACCTATCGACGCAAGGCGCGGTTCGACAGGCTCACCGCTAACGGTCCTATCCCACCGGCGCGATGCCCGTGAGGGGCTTTGTCGCGCAAGCTCGGCTTCGCCTCGCCACCACCCCAACCCCTCCTCTGAAGAGGAGGGGCTTATTCTTGTCGCCAACTATGCTATAATCTCGATCTGGAGGATTATCATTGATGGCACTTAACATGCACCCTTCGCTGGCCATCCGTTTTGAGAAACTATTTGATGTAAAGGCTGATACCTTGTGCCGGATGCAGACGTCTTTTGATCTGGCCAATGCAAGAGCACGGGAGAAGGATATCAAGGTGGACAAGCGGCAGTTGGCGGCCTGAATCCGGCCTCAATACTCCCCGCGCTTCTTCTTGTTTTTCTTCCGTATGATGATCACGACCGTACTGAGGCCGCCAACCAGCAGCGCGATCAAAGCATAAGCTATTATCAGTCGAAGCTCCATATCAGGCATCGTCCTCGAGCGCGTCGGCTTCTGTTTCCTCGGCGAATTCCCGTGCAATTTCCGCGTCGACCTTGTCGCGCGGGCTCAGGTGGCCGGCTTCGCGCTTTTCGGCCTGGATCGCTTCGAGACCCCACGCCTTCGCCGCGGCCGCCGCAACTATGCGGCGGCTTTCCAGCGGATCATTGGCGGCGAGATCAAGCTGCCGCGCTTCTTGTTCGCGACATGTTGCGGCTTTTACGCGCATGGGTGCATTCCTTTCCTTCGCGCTATCAACCGCGATTGTTTTTCATATTTTCAAGGCCCGCTACAACGCCCGGCTTGGCCGAAGGATTGGACGCATTGGTCTTTTTCTTCTCGGCTTTGGGTTTGCGGACTTCGCGATTGGATTTTTTCTGTGATTTAGCCATGATATTTCCTTCCGGGGTGATGTTCGGGCGGCAGCTGGCTGGTCATCTCAAGGAGGCGAGCAACCGGATCGACTGTCGGCGAACAAACTCAAACGATAATAATGCGAATGATATCCTGCCTCAGGAAAGCCGATCAGAATCATTTCTGAGCGTGAAGAGGCAATGCCGGTCAAGACTGCAATCCTGCAATCACGAAGGCTTGTTCTATATATAGGAAGGGATGACGGCTATTGTAAGGCCAGTACAATGTTAAACGCGATCATTGGCGAGCGGCCAGCAATCTCACAAAATGGCGTCGCCAAGACCCATCATCTTGCCATTGGTCACGATTACCCGGTCGCCGAGCGTGGCCTGCTCAAACAACAGCCGCGCAAACTCGAGTGGCACACCGATGCAGCCGCGCGTGCCCCAGCCCCATTTGACGTCGGAAGCATGGATCGCAATCCCGTCGTTGGTCAGCCGCAGCATATAGGGCATTGGCGAACCGTAGATGTTCGAGACATGGTCCTTGCTCTTCTGGCTGATCGGAAAGACACCGGTCGGAGTCGGCTTTTCGGAATCGCCAAAGGTGATCACCGCCGCCCCGATTTCATAGCCGGCACGGAAAACTGAAATGCTCTCGGCCTTGAGATCGACGGTCACGACCAGCTCGCCCGCCGGCACGCCTTCGTCGTCCCATTTATAATAGCCGTGGACGAAAGGTTCGTTGATCTCGAGGATGCGTTTGACCACAAACTTGTCGCTCAACGGCAATTTGTCCGCAATTTCGACCGGATCCGCCACAATCGACTCGGTAACGGATATAGTCTGCTCAACCGGTTCGGGAGCAGCATTTTCGGTAACCACCGTCGACGGGACGGAAGAGGAACCGGCATCGGCGCGGGTCAGGCCCATCACCAGCATGGCGACAATCGCCAGGGCTGCCAGCAGCAAGATCGATGCGCTCACCCGATATGCAATTTTCTCGACCATCACCAATGCTCCATTCGTTAAGGAAGCATTTACCATGGATTTGCGAAGAAAAATCCCCGATTTTCGGGCCGTCCCGCTGCGGTACGGCACCAGCAGGAATGTTAAGGATCAGCGTTAACGGGCAACAAAGGGACACCCGCGCTGGCAGGCGCCCCTTGTTAAGTGTGTCGCTAGAAAACCGCTTTTGCTTCGGCTTCCTT
>TARA_R110000787_G_scaffold73481_3_pt1 | contig 28869 bp, 24 predicted proteins | sample TARA_R110000787 | Tara Oceans TARA_R110000787 (sample SAMEA4397920) | marine metagenome | biome: Polar Biome; feature: [DCM] deep chlorophyll maximum layer (ENVO:01000326); material: water (ENVO:00002006), including particulate matter (ENVO:01000060) such as... | depth 35 m | reverse complement strand
GTTACATATACCCGCAACCCCTTTTTTCACTTTCTAAAGGTTTTTCTAAAAACAGTGAATTTTTTCTTAAAATCAGCACGTTGCTTGCGAAAAACTGCTCAGATGGAGGCCCGCGCGCAGCATTATTACTCTTACCATAGGTCAATCACGTGGGTCTGTTTTCAGCCCCGCAGGTTATCCACAGGAGAAAATCTAAATTGTGGATTAATCCGTCGGTATTGTACCGTTCATTTGGCCTTATTCGCCAGAATCGCGTTTGCGATCGGGCGCGCCTGACGTTTTTTTGGCAATCTCAGAATCAATAGCCCCAGAATCGCCGCCATATATAGGAGGGGTTCGATCTGAAGCCCTTTGACCAGCCAGATAAAATGCACGCCCCCAAGAATCACAGCAATATAGGTCAGCTTGTGAAGCTGCCGCCACTTTGGGCCCAGTTTACGTATCGAAAAGTTATTTGAGGTAGCCGCGAGCGGTATCAAACAAACGAACCCCGCCATACCGATGGTAATATAGGGACGCTTTAGTATGTCCGCCCATATCTGGCTAAGAATCCCGACATCGAGCACCAGCCAGACCAGCAAATGCAGGCACACATAAGTAAATGCCAGCAACCCCAAAGCCCTGCGGAATTTCAGGAGGTTGATCCGAAGGTAGCGTCGCGCCGGCGTGATCGCCAAACCGATGACAAGAAGTTGCAGCGCGATCAGGCCCAATTCCTGCTCGAGAGCCTTGATAGGCTCTGCCCCCAGCCCGCCGGTCTGCCCCTGATACAAAAGCCACGGGACCGGAAACATGTAAGATATATAGAGAACCCAAGTGGGAACCCGCCGGGCAAAGGCATTAAACGCGTCGATGACAGCGGACATATCTAGTTTCAATCCGAGCAACCGTTAAGTGTCTTTGCTCAGATCCATGCCAGCATAAAGTCCTGCGACCTCTTTTTCGTACCCATTGAACATCAACGTGGGTACCCGCCGCGAGAACAGCCCCCCACCGATGGGCCGTTCGCTGGCTTGCGACCAGCGGGGGTGATCCACCTGCGGGTTCACGTTACTATAAAAACCATATTCGCGAGCGTTGGCTTTATTCCAGCTGGTCGGGGGTTTTTTATTGGTCAAAGTGATCTTCACGATGGATTTGATCGATTTGTAACCATATTTCCACGGTACCACCAAACGCAGCGGCGCACCGTTTTGCTTGGGTATATCCTTACCGTAGATACCTGTCGCCAGAATCGTAAGGGGGTGCATCGCCTCGTCGAGGCGCAATCCTTCGACATAAGGCCACTCAAGCACCGGAAGCGAGACACCGGGCATCTCGGCTGGTCGCAATGCCGTTTCAAAAGCAACGTATTTCGCGCCAGACTGCACCCCTGCCATGGTAAGAAGGTCTGCCAGTTCAAAGCCGTTCCAAGGGACCACCATCGACCATGCTTCGACACAGCGGAATTTGTACAAACGCTCTTCGATAGTCATGGCTTTGAGAATGTCTTCGAAGGCGTACGCGCCGGGCTTGTCGACCATCCCGTCAATCTGCACCGTCCAGGGTTTGATCGTCAAAGCCTCGGCATACCGGGCGGGATCATCCTTGCCAGTGCCGAATTCATAATAATTGTTGTAACTGGCGATGTCCTCGTAACTGTTCGGTTCCAGCCCCTTCAGTGCTGCCGAGGCCCCGGTCGCCACGCCAGCCAAGCCGATCCCGGCCAAGGCACCACCGATAATCTGGCGGCGGTTTATGAACAGGTCTTCAGGAGTGACGTCGCTGTCCTTTAATGTATTGATCCATCTGTGGGCCATTTCGCGAGATCCTTACTCGTTTTCATCATTTGTAACATGCATGTACGCTACAATATCTACTGCGCATCGGCTAAGCGACCAAATGCTAAGCCGCTTCGTTACAGCCATTACACCTCAATGTTAGAGCATTATGTTAAAAAAAAGGCCGAGGTAGCTTTTACCTCGGCCTCTGTTGTACGGACCCTTCAGTTAGTGGACGGTCGCGTCATCGGGTTTGGGGCGATTGCTGGCTGCAATCCGATCACCGATGATCAGGCCTTCGGCTCCGGCGGAAACAGGTATCAGATCCCCATCCAGCACGTCACCCGCCAAGATCATTTCAGCCAACGGATCCTGCAACGCCCGCTGTATCACCCGTTTGAGAGGTCGGGCCCCAAATACCGGGTCATAGCCTTCATCAGCGAGCCACTTTTTGGCCCCCTCATCCAGTTCCAGGCCAATCTTGCGGCCCGCAAGGCGCTTGAGCAAGCGACCAACCTGGATATCCACGATCCCGGTCATGTCCTCACGCGCAAGGCGATCGAAAATGATAGTCTCGTCCAAACGGTTCAGGAACTCGGGGCGGAAATGGCCGCGCACCGCATCCATCACATCCCGTTTGGCCTGGACCATGTTACCACCCTCCGGAAGCTGGCTCAGCGCTTGGGCCCCAAGGTTGCTGGTCAGAACGATCAGCGTCTGCTTGAAGTCGACCTTGCGACCCTGACCGTCCGTCAGCACACCATCGTCCAATACCTGAAGCAGCACGTTGAATACGTCCGGATGCGCCTTTTCAACCTCGTCGAACAACACAACCTGATAGGGCCTGCGCCGAACGGCCTCGGTCAAGACACCGCCCTCGTCATACCCGACATAACCGGGAGGTGCCCCGATCAACCGCGCCACGGCGTGTTTCTCCATGAACTCGGACATGTCGATACGTACCATCGCGTGCTCGTCGTCGAACAGGAATTCGGCCACGGCTTTGGTAAGCTCGGTTTTACCGACACCGGTTGGCCCAAGGAACAAGAAGCTGCCCAACGGGCGTGCTTCGTCGTTCAGACCAGCCCGTGCACGACGCACAGCATTGGCGACTGCAATCACTGCCTGATTCTGACCAATCACACGGTTGTGCAACTGCTCTTCCATCCGCAGCAGCTTGTCGCGTTCGCCTTCCAGCATGCGACCAGCGGGAATACCGGTCCAACGCTCAACCACGCTGGCAATCTGGTCGGGACGCACGGCCTCTTCGACCATTACGTCAGCTTCGCTGTCTTCGGCCTCGCCCAGCTTACGCTCGAGCTGTGGGATCACACCGTAAGAGAGCTCACCCGCCTTGGCCAGGTTGCCTTCGCGTTTGGCAATATCCAGCTCGGCGCGCGCGCGATCCAACTGCTCCTTCAACTCTCGCGAGTTTTCAAGCCGGTCACGCTCGCCCTGCCACTGCGCAGTCATCGCGTCAGCTTTCTCAAGAAGATCGCCCAGCTCTTTCTCCAACTTCTCGAGTCGGTCCTTGCTGGCGGCGTCGTCTTCTTTTTTCAAAGCTTCGGCTTCGATCTGTAACTGCATGATCTGGCGATCCAGTGCATCCAACTCTTCCGGCTTGCTATCCACTTGCATCCGCAGACGGCTGGCCGCTTCGTCCATCAAGTCGATCGCCTTGTCAGGCAAAAACCGGTCAGTGATATAGCGGTGCGACAGCGTCGCAGCAGCGACGAGAGCCGAATCGCTGATCCGAACGCCGTGATGCAGCTCATACTTCTCCTTGATGCCGCGAAGGATACTGATGGTATCTTCGACCGTTGGTTCATTGACCATCACAGGCTGGAAACGCCGCGCGAGTGCAGCGTCCTTTTCCACGTACTTGCGATATTCGTCCAGCGTGGTCGCACCGACGCAATGCAATTCACCTCGTGCCAATGCCGGTTTGATCAGGTTGGCCGCATCCATCGCGCCATCCGCCTTGCCCGCACCAACCAGTGTATGCATTTCGTCAATGAACAAAATCACCTCACCTGCGGCTTCGGTCACTTCGGTCAGCACTGCCTTCAGACGCTCTTCAAATTCGCCACGATACTTTGCGCCGGCAATCAAGGCACCCATGTCCAACGCGAGCAACCGCTTGTTGCGCAGCGACTCGGGGACATCCCCGTCAACGATGCGCAATGCCAAGCCTTCGGCGATCGCGGTCTTACCCACGCCCGGTTCCCCGATTAGAACGGGGTTATTCTTTGTCCGGCGGCTTAACACCTGCATCGCGCGGCGAATTTCTTCGTCCCGGCCAATAATCGGGTCAATCTTGCCCGCGCGTGCACGATCGGTCAGATCCAAGCTGTACTTCTTGAGCGCGTCATATCCGTCTTCGGCGCTCGCCGTATCGGCAGTACGGCCCTTGCGAACGTCGTTTATCGCCGAATTCAGGCCCTGCGCGGTGACTTTCCCAGCATCCAACGCGTCTTTCGCTGCTGATTTGACCATGCTGAGCGCCATCAAAACCCGTTCGACCGGCACAAAACTGTCACCGGCTTTTTTGGCCAGACCTTCCGCTTCGGCCAAAACCTTGGCAGTGGTATTATCCAAATAAATCTGCGCGGCATCGCCCGAGACCTGAGGTATCTTTCCCAAGGACAGATTCAGGGCTTCTGTGACGCGCGCAGCGTTGCCCCCGGCGGCGGCGATCAAATTGCTCGCCAAGCCTTGGTCATCATCCATCAATGCTTTCAGCAGATGCTCCGGCGTCAGCCTTTGATGGCTCTCTCGCGCGGCTATGGTTTGCGCAGCCTGAATGAAACCGCGCGATCTTTCCGTGAACTTGCTCAAGTCCATGGCACTCTCCTTTTATCATTAAGCGATCACCTTGGCGATGCCTGCCTCGCAGCACATCCCGTTGTGAACCTCGACTGAAATTTGGGGGCAAACTGGCTAGATTCAAGGGAAGCTCAACAAAAACACGTCAACCTGAAATTACGGCTTCCACCGCATTTATCACAGATTGGTGAAATCCAGCCACAGCCAGAACCCCCTGAAAACATTGGAATAAATATCTGTTTCGCAAATATTCGCTTATGGCAAGTAAAATCAGAATCTGACACAATTGACTGTTTTTAAATAACAAAAGATAATTATCCACAGACACACGGTGTTAATATGGAACTTTTTAGTCACATCTGAGTTTTAACGATAGAACAACACGACAATCAGGCCGACACGCAACGCTAGGTACAACAATTACTGAGGTACAAAAAAATGCAGACACGCCAAATCCAGATGAACGACGTTATGTACAATGCCGCCGAACAGTGCTTCGAGGCTTTGGTGACAATTCATGATGGCGATTGCTCTCGCAAATATGCCTGTTCGATCAATGCCCCCATGACGATGCCGTTTGCACAGGCTGCTCTGGGGCTGTCAAAGCAGGCCGAACGCCGACACCTTGGCCGTGGTGGTATGTATTCCGAGTTGCGCGTTCAGCAACCGGCGCCCCGAAACGGACGCCCCCGGTTTGATCCGAAAGCTTGGCTAGAGCATGTCGTAAAGCTTCCCGGCCTTCGCGCCGCCTGAGATTCTTATTTGGTGGAACTGCCTCTGTACCTGTCCCGGTATAGATTTCTGCCAATGCCAGAGACATTTGCCTGCCTGCACGTCTCTGATGACTGCCCGGATAGCCTAGCACTATCCGGGCTTTTTTTGTTTTATGGACAGCAGCACCTGGACCCCGTAAAGCAGGTCCGTTTGACCAACCCTGCCAACGGAGCCACCCCATGTCTGATGATCGCCTGATAGTTGCCCTAGATGTCCCTCACGCCGTTGCAGGTTTAGAGCTTGCGAATAAGCTGGGCGACCAGGTTGGATTCTACAAGATCGGGCTGGGAATGCTGACCGGTGGTGGCCTGGCCCTGGCGAATGAACTGGTGCAAGAGCATGGCAAACGCATTTTTCTCGACCTGAAGCTGTTCGACATTAGCGCCACGGTTGAAGCCGCGGTGCGGGGACTTGCGCAATTCGATCTGGATTTTTTGACCGTACACGGCGACCCGCACGTCGTACGCGCCGCGATGGAGGCCGCATCAGGGTCAAAAATGAAGATTCTAGCAGTGACAATCCTGACTTCGCTTGACCGATCCGATCTGGACGCGGCAATGATCCAGCCTGGCGATATTCCCGATCTGGTCGCGATCCGCGCAGCCCGCGCCCTGGATGCGGGGGCCGACGGAGTTATCGCATCCCCTCAGGAAGCGGCGCTTATCCGTGCGCTGCCAGAAGCGGTTGGCAAACTGATTGTCACCCCCGGCGTTCGCCCGATCGGGGCCGCTTCGGGCGATCAAAAACGCATTGCAACGCCAGCCCAGGCGATCAACGATGGTGCGGACCATATCGTTGTGGGGCGTCCGATCTCGCAAGCCCATGACCCGCTGGCAGCAGCCAGAGATGTGCTCGCCGAGCTTCCCTAGGCCTGCCGCGACAGCAGATTTAGTGTGCTTATTGGGTAACAGCACAAGTTTTGCTGAACTTCAGCGGGAATTTCACCTATGTGATTTCGCATTACTATGGCAACCTTACTTTGGTGATACTCCCCGACGAACTGGTTCTTCCTGAAGTTCGTCACCTCCCCCCGCTAACACGCGGGGGGCCTTTCTCTCCATCTTTTGCTTGCACAGGCGCAACGGCTTTGCTTCTTGCGTTAGGTACCGTGACAATCACGGATGGCGGCCCAACCGCAGCTTTGACAGATACCCACGCCATCCGACTGTCCTGGATCTTTGCGCGGCTAAAGGCATCCGACCGATACGATCCGCCAAATGCCCATGTTCAACGGGTACGGCGTAGGTTAAACTCGGGTTAATCCAATCCATTATACCCACGGTACTCATGCCCGCGCTTTGCCGAGACTGCTTGACCCAGATTGCGCCTTCCCGCCGATGTCCGGTTTGCGGAAGCCCGCGGGTCGTGTCGCATGCCGAACTGTACGATCTTTCCATCGCGCATATGGATTGCGACGCGTTCTATGCCTCTGTCGAGAAACGCGACAACCCCGCCTTGAACGGCAAACCTGTTATTATCGGCGGCGGCCACCGCGGCGTGGTCTCCACGGCATGCTATATTGCAAGAATAAAGGGCGTGAGATCTGCCATGCCGATGTTTCAGGCGCTCAAGCTCTGCCCCGAGGCCATCGTGATTAAACCGCGTATGGATGCCTATGTGGAAGCCTCTCGCGCGATCAGAGCCATGATGGAAGAATTGACGCCCGCCATCCAGCCTTTGTCACTGGACGAAGCGTTTCTCGATATGACTGGCACGACCAAGCTGCACGGTGTACCTCCTGCGGTCATGCTCGCAAAATTGGTGCGGCGTATGAAAACCGAACTGGGGCTGACCGGGTCGATCGGCCTTTCGCATAACAAGTTTTTGGCAAAACTTGCTTCGGACCTGGATAAGCCACACGGGTTTTCGGTCATCGGGGCGGCCGAGACCCAGACGTTTCTAAGCAATAAACCGGTCAGTATGATCTGGGGGGTGGGTGCCGCTACCCTTGGTGCGTTGAATCAAGCGGGAATTCAGACGTTCTCTGATTTACTTCGATGGGAACGCACGGACCTGATAGCCAGATTCGGCAGCTTGGGTGACCGGCTGTGGCACCTTGCGCGCGGGCAGGACAAACGCCAAGTGTCAGCGCACGAGCCGATGAAGTCGATCAGCAATGAAACGACTTTCAACGAGGACACGTCAGACCCACAACTCCTGGATGGTCACCTGTGGCGGATGGCTCAGAAGGTCGCAGACCGTGCCAAAGCCAAAGACTTGGCAGGTCGTGTCGTGGTACTAAAGCTGAAACGGTCCGATTTTTCGCTCATCACCAGACGGGTGTCCCTCTATGATCCCACTCAACTGGCCGATCGCATCTATCGCACCGCCCGGGGGCTGCTTGACCAATTGGGTGAACCGGGCCCCTTTCGGCTATTGGGGTGCGGCATTGCCGAACTTAGCGCGGCTGACGGTGCCGACAGCGCCGGAGATCTGCTTGATCCAGACGCGCAGCGACGCACCAAGGCCGAACGCGCCACCGACAAGATACGCCAGCGCTTCGGTGACAAAGCCATCGTAAAGGGGCGTGCCCTGCGTTGATTATTCAGCCGCCAGCGGTATGCGGTTCTGTCCAATACTGGCGATCTCGGCCACGACGCCCTGCAACGCTTTTTGAACAGCTTCAAAATTACCGTTGGGCCGTATCAGGGCTTCGTTCATATAAAGCGATCGGTCCAATTCGATCTGAACCGCGTGTTGATTGCGCGTAGGCCGTCCGTAAGCCTGCGTGATATAAGCCCCTGCAAAGGGCGTGTTGCGGGTTACGGTGAACCCCGCCGTTGTAAAGGCCGCTTCGATCCGATCAACGATTTCCCCGCTTGCGGCCACGCCGAACCGGTCGCCCAAAACGACATCCGGGCGTTTTACACCGAATTTCGCGACGCCATCCATCGCTTCGTGGGGCATGGAATGGCAATCCACCAAGATGGCTTGCCCGTAACGCTGGTGCGCCGCATCCAATAACCCCTGAAGCATTTTGTGATAAGGGTGCCAATGTGTGTCAATCCTGCGCTTCGCTTCCTCGAGCGTGAGCTTACCCCGATAGATCGACCGGCCGCTGGCGACGACCCGGGGAATCACCCCAAGCCCCGACGCCACGCGTGGGTTATGCCCCTGCACACGGATCCCATCTATCACGGCCGGATCCAGTTCGTCGCAGGCGCGATTCAGGTCAAGGTATGCGCGCGGTGCCCCGGCCATAAGAAACGGGGCCCCAAATCGAGGAGCCACGTTGAATAAAAGGTCAACGAACGCGTCTTCGGAAGACCTAATCGTGTGGTCATCCAATACGGTGGATCGGAGAAACGAAAAATGGTAATTGCGCCCGGAATGCGGGGACGCGAACACAACACAGGACCGATACCGGTCTGGGTGTAGTACTTCATAAGCGGTGTGTGGCATTGGTGCACCTTTCAAAAATGAACATAGCGCAAGTTTTTACAAAGCCAAAACCCCTTGATCATGTCTTCGACTCTATTTATAGACCCCGCTACCGGCGCGGAAATTTCGCGCCCCGTTTTTGTTAGGGGCCGTGGTTTTCGTGTTAATAGGGGGTGATTAGCTCAGCGGTAGAGCACTTCGTTGACATCGAAGGGGTCACTGGTTCGATCCCAGTATCGCCCACCACCTAATTCATTGGTCCAGCAGCCGCTGGACTGCCCGTAACCCGGCGCTGGCCCGCGCCACGACAAAGGAGAACGACCATGAAGGTTCGCAATTCGCTCCGCTCGCTCAAGAACCGGCACCGTGACTGCCGCGTTGTGCGTCGCAAAGGCCGCGTTTACGTGATCAACAAGACGCAACGCCGGTTCAAAGCCCGTCAGGGTTAAGTTCTGCGCAAGCTGAAAACGAAAAGCTGTCCTTTGGGACAGCTTTTTTCGTTTACGATGTTCTTATTTCTACGCTCGGCCCGACATTCGTTGGAGTACTGCGTTTCAGCGCCTAGCATTAGCCCATAAACTCGATCTGGTTCGTACTGGCGACTTGCATCGGCTTGCGCAACGTTCCGCCCGAGACGGACACAACCAAAGGAATATTTTATGACCGATCTGCCCGAATACACCCCGCCCGCCGTTTGGGAGTGGGAACAAGGGAATGGTGGCAAGTTTGCCAACATCAACCGTCCGGTTGCCGGTGCCATCGAAGAAAAGGAACTGCCGGTCGGCAAGCACCCCTATCAGCTATATTCACTTGCGACGCCGAATGGCGTGAAGGTTACCGTACTGCTGGAAGAGCTGCTGGCCGCGGGTCACAACGGTGCCGAATACGATGCTTGGCTCATCAACATTGGCGAAGGTGATCAATTTGGCTCGGGGTTTGTCGACATAAATCCGAACTCAAAGATTCCCGCCATGACGGACAACAGCGGGAAAACACCGCAGCGCATGTTCGAATCGGGTGCGATCATGTTGAATCTGGCCGAGAAATTCGGCGCATTCATCCCGAACGACCCAAGCCAGCGTACCGAATGTCTGTCATGGTTGTTCTGGCAGATGGGAAGCGCGCCCTATCTGGGCGGCGGTTTCGGTCATTTTTATGCCTATGCGCCGGTCAAGATCAAATATTGCATTGACCGTTTTGCCATGGAAACAAAACGTCAACTTGATGTGCTCGATCGCCACCTTTCAGACAACGAATACATGGCTGGCGAATACTCCATCGCCGATATGGCGATCTGGGCATGGTACGGTCAGCTTGTGCTGGGCCGGCTTTACGATGCGGCTGAATTCCTGGACGTCAAATCATACGAAAACGTGATGAAGTGGGCCAAGATGATTGACGCTCGCCCCGCTGTGGCCCGTGGCCGGATGGTGAACCGCGCATTTGGTGAACCTGCATCACAACTGCACGAACGTCATGATGCCAGCGATTTCGAGACCAAAACCCAAGACAAGTTAGAGAGCTGACACTCCTGCGTCCTGCCGTACCCAAAGCGGCGGGACGCTTACCTTATTGTTTTAGTCGTGAATTCCTTGCACTCCCCGGCAAAATCTGTTTCTTACAGTTTCAGTAAACTTTAACGATGCCCAGATGGAGCTCTAGAATGACTTTGACAAAATATGCTTTGACTGCTGCGCTCATGGCCACGGTCGCGATGCCAGCATTGGCCGAGGGTCAACTGAACATATACTCTTCGCGCCACTACGACACGGATGAGCGCCTTTATACCGATTTCACCGATCAAACCGGAATCACCATCAACCGGATCGAAGGCAAGGCTGACGAACTGCTGGCACGGATGCAGGCCGAGGGTGCCAATTCCCCTGCTGACGTCCTGATTACGGTCGATACAAGCCGCCTGAGCCGCGCAAAGAACATGGGGCTGTTGCAGCCCGTCGAAAGCGCCGTGCTGGAAGAACGTATCCCCGCCAACCTGCAAGACACCGACAACGACTGGTTCGGCTTTTCGCAGCGCGCCCGGATCATCTTTTACAACAAGAACAGCGTGGACGTTCCTCCCGCCAATTACATGGACCTTGCAGACCCAGCCTATAAGGGCAAGGTCTGCATTCGATCCTCAACCAACGAATACAACCAGACCCTGCTGGCCGCTATTGTAACGCATTTCGGCGAAGACAAAGCGACCGAATGGGCCGAGGGCGTTGTCGACAACATGGCGCGCGCACCGCAAGGTGGGGATACTGACCAGCTCCGCGGTCTGATCTCGGGTGAATGCGAGGTTTCCGTATCAAACAGCTATTACTTCGCGCGCGCGCTTCGTACCGACGTGAACGGCCTGTCAGATAACATCGATCAGATCGGTTGGGTCTTTCCCGATCAAGACGGCAACGGTGCCCATATGAACCTGTCGGGGGCCGGCGTCGCCGCCAATGCGCCAAACCGTGACAACGCGGTGAAGTTTCTTGAATACTTGGCCTCAGACAGTGCCCAAGCCTATTTTTCTGCAGGAAATGACGAATTCCCGGCAGTAAAAGGTGTCGAACTTGCTGAATCGGTCGCCAAGCTTGGTGAATTCAAAGCTGACGAAATCAACTTGTCGGAAGTTGCCCAGAACATTCCAACCGCACAAAAGATTTTTAACGCAGTCGGCTGGAAATAAGCAGCCGTCGTAAAAATCACGACCGACAATGGGCCGTATCGACATTTCGTCGGTGCGGCCTTTGTGTTGGCAGTCGCTGGTGTGACAGTGACCAGCCTAGCGCTGACGTCCGACTTGTCGGCAAATCAGAATTACCGGCAGCAGCCCCATGGCAACGATCACCAAGCTGGGTACCGCCGCACCTTCCAGGCGTTCGTCGCTGGCCAAACGGTATGCCTGAACAGCCAAAGTATCATAGTTGAACGGGCGCATGATCAGCGTCGCCGGCAATTCCTTCATTACATCGACAAAGACAATCAGCAACGCCGTCAGAAGACTCGGCGACAAGATGGGCAGGTGCACGCGACGCAGGGTGCCTACGGGTGTTTCACCCAACGACCGGGCGGCAGAATCCATATTGGTATGCACCATCGCCTGCCCGCCCTCGTACGCACCCAAGGCCGCCGCAAGAAACCGCACCAGATACGCGGTAACCAACAACCAGATCGACCCGGTTACCAATAACCCGGTCGAAACATCGAAGGTGCTGCGCATCCACGCATCCAACTTGTTGTCAAACAGGGCAAACGGCACCAATAGCCCTACCGCGATCACGCCCCCCGGAACCGCATAACCCAGCCTGGCAATATAGGCCGCCGCATTCGATATCTTACCCGGTCGCAACCGCTGAAAGAAACCGACGCACACTGCTGCTGCCACCGTCAACACGGCTGCGGTGCCCGCAAGCGTCGCAGAGTTTTTGATGAACCCCATATACCGGGGGCTAAGCAGGTCCTGTTCTGAACCGATCCCCATTGAAAACAGGATGATCACCGGAAAAACCGCGCCAAGCAAGACCGGCACGCCACACGCCACGAAAGCCGAAACCGCTCGCCATCCTCGCAGTTGCACGGGTGGCATGGCCACCGCACGGCGAGAAGGGTCATGGTACTTGGCCTTGCCACGTTGCGCCCTCTCCAGCATCGCCAACAGGAGTGCAAAGCTCAGCAGACATAGGGCCAATTGTGCGGCACCGGCCCGGTCAAACAGGGAAAACCAACTTGTGTAGATACCGGTGGCAAAGGTCTGAACCCCAAAATATGCCACCGTGCCAAAATCGGCGATAGTCTCCATTACCGCCAATAACACCCCGCCCGCGATGGCTGGGCGCGCAAGGGGCAAGCTGACCTTGTAAAAGGCGACCCAAGCGCTGCTGCCCAAAGCGCGCGCCGCCAGAAATGTAGTCGCTGACTGTTGAAGAAACGCAGCGCGCGCCAGCAAATACACATATGGGTAAAGCACCAGCACAAGCATCAGCGCCGCGCCACCCAGCGAACGGATTTCGGGGAACCAGTAATCGCGTGGTCCCCATCCGGTCACATCGCGCAACGTTGATTGAACGATGCCGGGATGATCCAGTACGTGGGTATAGGCATAGGCCAGCACATAGGCGGGAAAGGCCAGCGGCAATACCAATGCAATCTCGAGGAACCGCACCCCGACAAACCGGGTCATCGTCACAAGCCATGCGGCACCCACCCCGACGAGAAAGGTGCCTGTGGCAACCATGACAACCAGCAACAACGTCGTGCCGGCATAGCCCAGAAGTACGGTATTCAGCAAATGCCGAACCGTTTCAGTGCCACCCATGAACGCCGCCAAAAGCACCGCAATCATCGGTAGGGCCGATATACCTGCAACAGCGATAGCGGCCGTGGCAAGCAGGCGAAGCCCGTCGCGCGGCCCTTTCGATGTAACCTTGGTCGGAAGTGGTGTCTCAATCGTCATGTGCTTGGTTTCGACTATTTTAGTCGGGAATGCCAGCACGGAGAAACACATTTTCGTCGCAGGCCTGATGCTCGTGCGGGGGTTTTCGCGAAAACCTCAAGGCGCAGCTTTTGATGTCCCTCAGTCGTAGGTACGCCGGTCCTCGATCACCAAGCCGTCATTGGGCAGGCTTCCCGGCGTCGCCATGACAATGTCACCCTTGAGTTTCAGTACATCCATTACCGATTGCACGTATCTGTCGGGGTCACTGTGTTGTGCTTCGATATAAACCGTCATCAGGTCTTTTTCTTCGGCCCGGCTGGCAACGACGCGAGCTCTGGTTATTTCGGGGTGGTGCGCAACCAAAGCCGCGACCTGTTCGGGGCGCACAAACATACCCTTGATCTTGGTGGTCTGGTCGGCCCGTCCCATCCAGCCCTTGATTCGCATATTGGTGCGACCGCAAGATGACATGCCGGGCAAGACGGCGCTCAAATCTCCTGTGGCAAAGCGGATCAACGGATAGTCGGGATTGAGCGTCGTGACGACGACTTCGCCCACATCGCCCGGCGCAACCGGGATGCCCGTGCCCGGCACCACGATCTCGACGATGACATGTTCGTCGACGATCATGCCATCGGCAGCGGCGCTTTCATAGGCGATATTGCCCAGATCAGCCGTTGCATAGCTTTGCAGACAACTGATGCCGCGTTGAGCATAGTAGTCCCGCAGTGACGGGAACAAAGCGCCTCCGCCAACCGCCGCTTTGCTTATGTTCAAGGTCACGCCCATGTCATCGGCTTTTTCAAGAATGATCTTCAGGTAATCCGGCGTGCCGGCATAAGCAGTGGTGCCAATATCGCGGGCAGCGATAACTTGCAGCTCTGTCTGTCCGGTCCCGGCCGGCAATACGGCGGCACCCACCGCCTGTGCGCCTGATTCAAAGATCATTCCCGCCGGCGTCAGGTGATAGCCAAAGCAGTTGTGTACAATATCACCGGGGCCGATACCCACCGCATGCAGGAACCGCCCCATCCGCCACCAATCGGGGGCGGTCGACGACGGTTCGTAAATCGGGCCGGGTGATTGAAAGATATGGGTGAACGCATGAGCAGGCCGCGTGGTAAATCCGCCGAATGGCGATGAAAGCGCCTGTTGCTTGCCGATTTCAGATTTACGCAACACCGGCAACTTGGCGAGATCCCCGGCACTGGTCACCGACGCGGGATCGACACCATCCAAACTTCCAGCGTAACCCGATAACGCTTGAGCACGGGCAATCTGCTGCGGCAGGGCTATCGCGATATCAGCGGCACGGGTGCTGGCGCTTCGTATCTCAAGATCGTCAAAATGGGGCATCTGGGCCATATTGCTTGCTCGTCATTCATATTGGTAATCGGGCTACACGAAGCGTTCAGTCCTCAGCTCAGCCAGCGCTTGCGGCGCCGATAGCTGCGCACATCTCGAAACGATTTGCGCCCTTCATCGGACATCCCAAGATAGAACTCTTTCACATCTTGGTTTTCACGCAGATCAGCCGCAGGCCCATCCATGACCACGCGACCCGATTCCAGGATATAGCCGTAATGCGCAAAACGCAGCGCGACGTTGGTATTCTGTTCAGCCAAAAGAAACGTCACGCCTTCTTTTTCATTGACCGACTTCACGATTTCAAAAATCTGTTCAACCAGCTGGGGTGCCAACCCCATGGAGGGCTCATCCAGCAGGATGGTTTCGGGCCGCGACATCAATGCACGACCAATCGCGCACATCTGCTGTTCTCCGCCAGACGTATACCCCGCCTGCGATTTGCGGCGTTCGTGCAGACGTGGAAAATAACTATAGACCATCTCAAGATCGCGGGCGATCGCGGCTTTGCCGTCGCTACGGGTATATGCCCCGGTCAACAGGTTTTCTTCGATGGTAAGGTGTTCGAAACAGTGCCGGCCCTCCATAACCTGCACCACGCCGCGCTTCACCATATCGGCGGGATCAGACTTATGTATGGGCACGTTGCGATACTTGATCGACCCTTTGGTAACCTCGCCCCGCTCTGAATGCAGCAGGTTCGAAATCGCTTTCAACGTGGTCGTCTTGCCCGCGCCATTGCCGCCCAGCAACGCCGTGATGCCGCCCTTGGGGACCTTCAGGCTCACGCCCTTGAGCACCAGAATGACCGAGTTATAGATCACTTCGATATTGTTGACCTCAAGAAGGGTCTCGACCTGCGCGTCGGGTGTCGGTGTGGCATCCAGCATGGCTGTCTCTTTCATAGATGGCAGTTGTCAGGATACGGCGGCGGTGCCGCCGCATCCCCATTCCCAGACTTGGCCTAGCAGCCCGGTGTAATACCGGACTCAGCTGCGAAGGCCGCTGCGTCTTCTGCAATCAGGGGCTTCAGCACGTCCTGGTCAGACTGGACATACTCGGTGATCAAGTTCCAGCTGTCCGCGGCCGCGTCCCACTGGGATACCGCAACAAGACCATTACCGCCGTGGTTTTCACACGATACGGTAAACTCGGGGCCAAAGTTCGGCAGCCCCAGCTCGGACATCTTGGCTTCGGTGATCTCAAGCGCTTCCATACCGTCGCGCATCTGTGCCGGCGTCAGGGTTTTGGTGTTGTGGATCCCCTGAGCGGTTTTCGCAGCTTCAGCAGCCAGCATCGCCGCATACAGACCCCGGTTATACAAAGCCGTACCGATCTGGTCTCCCGCACCGGCAGCCTTGCCCGCATCCACAACAAACTTCTGGATGTCCGCAAACACCGGGAAATCGTCGCCGACATTGTGGAACGTCAAGGCTTTGTAGCCATTGGCCTTGTCGCCCGCAGGGCGCACGTCGTTTTCGGATCCCGACCACCAGATGCCGATGAACTGATCCATTGGATACCGGATGTTTGCCGCTTCCTGAATGGCGACCTGGTTCATCACGCCCCAGCCGTACATGATCACGTTGTCCGGCTTCTCGCGGCGGATCTGCAGCCACTGCGATTTCTGCTCCTGACCGGGATGGTCAACGGGCAGCAGGGACAATTCAAAACCGTGCTTCTTGCTCAGTTCTTCCAAGGTGCGGATCGGCTCTTTGCCATAAGCCGAATTGTGATAGACCAACGCGATTTTCTTGCCTTCAAGGCTGCCGCCGTTGATGTCCAGCAGATGCTTGATCGCAACCGATGCACCGTCCCAGTAATTCGCGGGATAGTTAAAGATGTTCTTGAACACTGAACCGTCTTTCGCAGATGTACGGCCATACCCCATCGAATGAACAGGAATGCCGTCGGCGGTCGCTTTCGGGATCAACTGATAGGTAATGCCCGTCGACAGTGGCTGATACACCAGCGCACCTTCGCCCTTGGTGCTTTCATAGCACTCGACACCCTTTTCCGTGTTATAGCCGGTTTCGCATTCGATCATGCGGATCGGTTCGCCGCCGATACCGCCGTCACGTTCGTTCAACAGCGTGAAATAATCAGCATAGCCATCGGCAAACGGAATACCATTTGCCGCATAAGGCCCGGTACGATAGCTGAGCGATGGGAATACAAGCTCGGCCATGGCAGGCCCTGCGGCCAGTGCAGCGCCAAGCGCCAGTGTCGTAAGTTTCAGTTTCATCGGTGTTTCCTCCCTTAGGTATATCCGATCGTGCCGGGTTACTCCCGGTCGTCTTTTTCGGCCGTGGGTCACCCCTCCGACCTATGGTCTTTCCCTAATGCGGGAACGGCCATAATCTCAGTTTCTCCTTCGCCACCCGCCACAATTGCGCAAGGCCATGGGGTTCCGCGATCAGAAACACGATAATCAGCCCCCCAACGATAACAAGCTGCAAATGCGCGACGATATCGGTCGGCCAGCCCAACCAGTCAACGCCGACAATTTTCAAGGCAACCGGCAACAAGACCAGAAACGCGGCACCTGCGAAGCTACCGAAAATGGACCCCAAACCGCCGATGATGATCATGAACAGCACCAGGAATGACTTTTGGATGCCAAACACCTCGCCGACCTCCACCGCACCAAGGTAGATGGCGAAAAACAGCGCCCCCGAGATACCGATGAAAAAGGAGCTGACCGCAAACGCCGTCAACTTGGCGCGCAGCGGGTTCACACCGATGATCTCCGCCGCAATATCCATATCCCGGATCGCCATCCATTTGCGCCCCATGGACCCTCGCGTCAAATTGCGCGCGACATAGGCGCTGGCAATCACGAACATCAGACAAAAAAGATACGTCGCCCACGCCTGCGTATTCGGCCCGGAGATCTCGATCCCGAAAAAGGTCCGCTCAGGTGCGCTGATCTGTCCAGACGCCGAATAGTTGTAGAACCACGGCACGCGGTTGAACAGCCACACCAGAAAAAACTGCGCCGCCAATGTCGCCACCGCAAGATAGAATCCCTTGATCCGCAACGACGGCAACCCAAAGATCACACCGACAAGGGCTGTGATCAGCCCAGATAACAGGACAAGGATTACCATACTGACATCGGGAAAGCTGGTCATCAATTTATAGCAGGCGTAGGCACCCACCGCCATGAAACCGCCGGTACCCAAGCTGACCTGCCCGCAATACCCGACAAGAATATTCAATCCGATCGCAGCGATCGCATAGATCAAAAACGGCAGGAAAAGCGAATTTACCCAGTAGTCGTTGATAAAAAAGGGGATGATGACGATAGCAGTGAACAACACAAGATAATAACGGTACCGATCAAACTTGATCGGAAACGTTTGGCTGTCCTCAGGATATGAGGTGCTGAAATCCCCGGCTTCACGATAGAACATTCAAACTGCCCCCTGCTTCCAGATGGTAAAAAATCCCGGGGTCCGGGGCCGCGCCCCGGTCCGCCGATGGCAAAGATCACACCCGTTCAATGATCTTCTCCCCGAACAAGCCCTGCGGGCGGAACACCAGGAAAATAAGCGCCAGCATGTAAGCGAACCAATTTTCGGTGGCCCCGCCAAGAAAGGGTGCTCCGATCAAGAATTCGAACAGCTTCTCGCCCACCCCGATGATTAAACCGCCGACAATGGCCCCGGGAATAGATGTGAACCCGCCGAGCATCAGCACCGGCAACGCCTTGAGCGCGATCAACGACAACGAAAATTGCACGCCAGATTTGGTCCCCCACATGATCCCCGCGACAAGGGCGACAAAACCCGCCAGCGACCATACCAATATCCAGATAAAATTCAGCGACACGCCCACCGATAGCGCAGCCTGATGATCATCGGCGACGGCCCGCATCGCGCGCCCCTGTTTGGTGTATTGCGCGAACATCACCAGAATGATCACCAGCAAAGCCGCGATGATACTGGCAACGATATCAAGGTTATCGATGAAGAAACCGTAGCCCAAAGAATTGAACGTCGTGTCGTCGATCCATGTATTGATCCCTTGTGGCAGCCCGACATCAATCGATTTGATGTCGGACCCCCACATCAGGTCCCCCACCCCCTCGAGAAAGTAGGCCAACCCGATTGTCGCCATGAACAAGATGATAGGTTCCTGCCCGACCAGATGCCTGAACACCAACCGCTGCACCGCATAGGCCAACCCGATCATCACCACCATCGTCAGCAAGATCGCCAGAAACGCCGGCGCATTCCATCCAAAATAATGTACATCGGTCCCGAACACCGCATTGATCAGATGGCTGAAGGGCACCTGGCCGTCGATGATCCCTGCCAACGTCAGCGCCGCGAAAAGCGCCATCACGCCTTGGGCATAATTGAAAATACCCGATGCCTTATAGATCAAAACAAAGCCCAGTGCGACCAGCGCATAAAGCACCCCGGCCATCAGACCATTCGCGGTCACTTCTAGCGCAAAGGCCAGTTGCTCAGGCATATCAGACCCTCCCCATCCAAAATCCAGTGGCAAAATCAGTCATGTGCAACCCCCAGATAAGCGTCGATAACATCTTGGTTGTTGCGCACCTCATGGGGTGTGCCATCGCCGATCTTCTTGCCGTAATCCATCACGACCACCCGGTCGCTCAAATCCATGACGACGCCCATGTCATGTTCGATCAATGCGATGGTGGTGCCGAATTCATCGTTCACGTCCAGAATAAAGCGGCTCATGTCCTCTTTTTCCTCGACATTCATCCCCGCCATCGGCTCATCCAGCAACAAGATCGACGGCTCCGCCGCCAACGCGCGCGCCAGTTCCACCCGCTTCTTCAACCCGTATGACAGACGCGACACCGGCGTCTTGCGGATCGCCTGAATTTCAAGGAAGTCGATGATCTTTTCAGCGACCTCGCGGTTTTCGGTCTCTTCGCGCTCCGCCTTGCCCTTCCAGATCGACTGCCAGAACATGCCGGTTTTCATGTTGGTCAAACGTCCGGTCATGACATTGTCAAGCACGCTCATTCCTTCGAACAACGCGATGTTCTGAAATGTCCGGGCGATCCCCTGCTGCGCAACCTCATAGGGTTTCATCGGCGCGCGACGGCGTCCTTGATACCAGACCTCGCCATCCTGAGGCACGTAAAAACCGCTGATCACATTCAACATCGATGACTTGCCAGCCCCGTTCGGGCCAATAATTGCACGGATTTCGCCCTGGCGAATATCAAAGGAAATATCCTTGATCGCTTCGACACCACCAAACCGCAATGTGATATTCTTCATCTCCATCACGACCGGTCCGATCTGGCGACCATCCGCAGTGACGTAACCGTCGGCCAAATCGTTCATGCCACACCTTCTTTCCAAATGGTCTTAAAATCCACTGCGCTACAGCAGCGTGCATTTGCGCCGGTTATGGGGATCATCCTCATTCCGCCGCCATCTTCCGGGTATCCGCGAAAACCTTGGCGTCGCGTACCTCTAGCGTCGCCGCGATCGACCCTTTGCGTCCGTCTTCATAGGTCACTTCCGTCACGGTGCTTACCGACGTCGACCCGTCATACAGCGCGCTGATGATATCCGCGAATTTCTCGCCAATGATTTTGCGACGGACCTTGCGTGTACGGGTCAGTTCACCGTCGTCCGCGTCCAGCTCTTTGTGCAGCACGACGAACCGGTGCACCTGACATCCCGACAACATCTCGTCCTCGGCGATCGAGGCGTTGACGGCTTCCACATGACCTTGAATCGTGTCCATTACCTGCGGGTGCCGGGCCAGTTCCTGATAGGATGCATAGCCGATGTTATTGCGCTCGGCCCAGTTGCCCACCGCCGTCAGGTCGATGTTAATAAAGGCTGTGCACGCGTCCAATCCATTGCCGAACACGACAACTTCAAGGATATTTGGAAAGAATTTAAGCTTGTTTTCTACATACTTGGGTGCAAACAGGCTGCCGTCCGCCATGTGCCCGACATCCTTGGCCCGGTCGATAATCCGCAAGTGCCCGGTATCTTGCTCAACAAATCCCGCATCTCCGGTAGCCACCCAGCCTTCGGCGTCCTTGGTGTCTGCGGTGCTTTCGGGGTTCTTGTAATATTCAACGAACACGCCCGGCGAACGGTAAAAGACCTCTCCGCTGTCAGCAATCTTGAGCTCGACACCGGGGCAAGCCACACCAACCGTGTCACTGCGCACCTCACCATCGGGCTGAGCGGTGATAAAGACAGTTGCCTCGGTCTGACCGTAGAGCTGCTTGAGGTTGATGCCAAGCGACCGATAGAAATCGAAAATCTCGGGGCCGATTGCCTCGCCAGCGGTATAACCGACCCTCACCCTGCTCAGGCCGAGAGTGTTTTTCAGCGGGCCATAGATCATCAGCTCGCCCAAGGCGTATTTGGCGCGGTCCATACTGCTGACCGGGCGGCCATCCAGAATATCCGGCCCGACCTTGCGGGCATGCGCCATGAACTTGTCGAACAACCACTTCTTGAAACGGCTCGCGTCTTCCATGCGGATCATGACGTTGGTCAGTTGCGTTTCAAAGACCCGTGGGGGCGCAAAGTAATACGTCGGCCCGATTTCGCGCAGATCCACGTGCATGGTATCTGCGGACTCGGGGCAATTGGTGCAAAACCCAACCCACAGGGCCTGCCCCACCGAAAAGATGAAATCACCGACCCAAGCCATCGGGAGATAGGCCAGGATGTTATCGGTATGGCGCAGATTATCGAAGGCAGAGGAAGATTTGGCGGTTTCGATGATGTTGCGGTTGCTCAGAACGACACCCTTGGGCTTGCCGGTCGTACCCGAGGTATACAGCATCACGCCGATGCTGTCGTAATTCAGCTTGGCCTGACGGGTCTCCAGTTCTTTGATATGCACGTCACGATTCTCGCGCCCGAGCTGCTGAACGGCACTGTACTGGTCCAAAGCGCTGTGGTCGTATTTCCGAAGGCCACGGGGATCAAGATAGATGATGCGCTCGAACTGGCTCAACTGGTCCTGTACTTCCAGTACCTTATCAACCTGTTCCTGATCGCCGGCAACAACGAAGCGGGCACCGCAGTGGTCCAGCACATAGGCCATCTCTTCCGCATTCGCATCCTGATAGAGCGGCACAGGGACCGCCCCGACCATCTCGGCGGCCATCATGGCCCAATACAGATAGGGGCGATTGCGTCCGGATATCGCGATGAAATCGCCTTCGTTTACGCCAAGCTCCAGAAAACCAAGCGCGAGGGCTTCGACCTCCTCTCGGGTTTGCGCCCAGGTCCAGCTTTGCCAGATGCCATATTCCTTTTCACGGTACGCTGGGGCGTTCGCGAATTGCTTTGCATTACGATGCAACAGCGCCGGAACGGACTGAGGTCCGTCGGCGCTCACAAGCGTGTAGGCCGAATGTCTTCCTCCCAATGCCTGCTCTTATTTGGCAGGTCGATCACTGATGCGATTCTAGCGTCACACCACGATGTTCATCAGATGCTCGACGTCAACTTTTACATAAACATGTCGGAATTCTAACGAATTGTAACAAGCGCCATTTCCACCTGACCCTTTGCGCCGATCTGCGGTTGGTGCTAGCCATTTAGCCGGGGGAGTATTGAATGAAATCCGACGACAAGTTGACCGATGTGATGACGGCCGCCGGGCTGAACCTGATCGCCCAGGCACTGACGATCTATGATGCGGATCTTCGGCTGGTTTTGTGCAATGCACCGTTCCAGCAAATGTTCGATCTTCCCAAGGCGCTTGTCACGCCGGGGGCCAGCTTTGAAGAAACCATCACCCATCTTGCCCGGTCCGGTGAATACGGCGATGTTGCCGATGTAAAGGCCTTCGTGGCTGAGCGAGTGCTACAGGCCCGCGCCTTTGAGCCACATTACATGGAACGGACCCGTGCCAACGGACGGACGATTTCCGTAGAGGGATCACCTCTTCCGCAAGGGGGGTGGGTAACAGTCTATACAGATATTTCCCGTACCAAACAGCAAGAAGCGTTGTTGCGCGCCCGTTCCGATGCCTTGTCCGGTCAGGTCCTGGCCCATGCCGAAGAACTATCCGCGACGAACCGCGAACTTGCGGCGATGAACACCGCGCTGGAAGAAGCCAAACGGCAGTTGATCCTCTCCGAGGCACGCACCCGACTGACAACCGAGATGATGCCGGCGCATATCGCCCATGTCGATGGCGATGCGCGCTATACCTATTCCAACCGCCGCCTTGCGTCGGTCATGCCGGGACGCCCCGAAGAACTGATCGGCAAACCGATTTCCGAGGTACTGGGACCACAGGCCTATAATTGTGTCGCACCGGCTCTTGAGCAGGCTTTTGCGGGAAAGTTGTCGGTTATCGAATTCACCGACGAGGCGAGTGCAAGACGTATACGCGGTGCATTCACACCCGACACGCGCGGGGGTGTCTATATTCTGTCGATGGACGTCACCGAAGAAACCCAAAATCGGGTTGCGCTACAGCAAACGCACCGCCGCGAAATGGCAGCCCAGGTCATTTCAGGGCTGGCGCATGATTTCTCGAACCTGTTGACGATCATACTTGGCTTGCAATCGCGGCTGGGGCGGCTTGACGACCTGCCCGCCACCGCTGTTCCGCTAATCGAAGGCACCTTGGCCGCCGCGCGGCGTGGTGGAGCGTTGCTCAGTACGATTGCCGATATGACAGGGGCGCGAACGCTGCGGCCCACGGCAACACATATCGGTCGGTTGCTGGATGATTTGACCCTATTGGCCGGTCCGACCCTCCCCGCAGGCATGACACTGGATATCGCCAATCACATGCCCGATCAGGCGGTGTTATTGGACAGCGGACTTGTGCAGGACGGATTGTTGAACCTGATCCTCAACGCACGGGATGCATGCGGAGGTACAGGCCGGATCACGCTTGAGGTGAAACCGGTGCACGAGACATGGATCGAATGCACTCTACGTGATACCGGGCCGGGGTTCTCCAAGTCGGCATTGGCACACGGTTTTGAACCCTTTTTCACCACGAAAGGTGCGGAAGGCTCGGGGTTGGGGCTTCCGATGGTGTACGACATGGTGAAATCTGCCGGCGGCGATCTTCGTTTAAGCAATGTCGATGACGGCGCGTTGGTCACGATGCGCCTGCCCTACCGGCCTGCCGTATCTGCGACGACGGGCTTGGTGCTGCTGGTCGAAGATGCCGATGATCTCCGCGCGTTGGTGCGCGATATGCTGATCGGGCTTGGGCATTCGGTGATCGAAGCTGCTTCGGCGGACGAAGCGATGGCGCTGTTGGCCGATCTACCCGACATCGCCCTGATCCTGTCTGACATCCAACTGATGGGCGAAGCCACCGGCCTTGATCTTGCCAAACGCCTGCCACCTGACGCACCGCCGCTTGTGCTGATGACATCGCTTCCCGTTGACGATACGCAATTCCTTGCGGCTCAGGCGATCGCACCGGTGCTACGCAAACCCTTTGATATCAAAGACCTCACTGCTTTAATCGCCCCTTCAGAATTGGCCGCTCAATGACACGTCCTCTTGTTACCATCCTCGATGACGAACCTGAAATTCGCACCCTGTTGTCCGAAGTGCTGGAAGAGGCAGGCTTTGATACCCTTAGCTTTGGTCGGGCGCGGGCGTTCGAGGCCGCACTAGCCACCCACACGCCCGATGTATGTCTCGTTGATCTGTCGCTTCCAGATACCGATGGGCTGACGGTCGTGCACCGACTGGCGCTGGAACAAGGTGCAATCGTCATCATTATCTCGGGGCGCGCGCAGGTCCAGGATCGTGTGACGGGGCTGGAGCTTGGGGCCGACGACTATATTATCAAACCTTTCGACCCTACCGAGGTCGTTGCAAGGATACGCGCGCGCCTGCGCGGCACCAAATCTGTGTCCCAGGCCGGTACAGTGGCAAGTTTCAATGGTTGGAAAGCCAATTTCAATCGGTACGCCCTTGTGGACGATACCGGCGCGGAAACGCCGTTTTCCCATGCCGAAGGCGAAGTTTTACGGCTGTTCCTGGATGCGCCCAAACGCTTGCTTAGCCGGGCCCAGATGCAAACCAGCCTGGGCGGCGTCGCTTCAGAAAGCTTTGACCGGGCGATTGATGTGCGGATATCGCGCCTGCGCACAAAGCTGCGCGAAGACCCCAAGAACCCGCAACTGATCAAGACGATATACGGGGCAGGCTATATCTTCCTGGGAGATGTCGCTTGGACCTGACACCTCACCAAATCCCTGAAGACAGTCCGATGATGGGCGATCTGCTGCGTCTGATGCGCGATTGCTTTGCCTATATGGAAGGGCGCATCGACCCGCCCAGTTCCTTGGGCAAGACCACCCTTGCCAGCTTGCGAACCACCGCAGCCGAGGCAGAGATCTGGGCGATCGGCATGCCGCCAGTTGCCTGTATGATCCTGTCCCCCAGAACCGGTACATTGTATCTAGGCAAGATCTGCGTTGCCCCGTCGCACCGGCAACTGGGGCTGTCGCGTCACCTGGTTGAACAGGCAGAAAGAACCGCCCGCCGCCTTAAGCTACCCACGCTGGAGCTGCAAAGCCGGGTCGAACTCGTCGATAATCACGCGACATTCAAAGCCCTTGGCTTTTCCGAGCACGCCCGTACAGCGCACCCGGGTTATGATCGACCGACCAGTATCACCATGCGCAAACCAGTGGTTTAACCCCCAAGCATCGACCGCATGGCGGGTACTGTTTCATCGGTAAACCACCCGCCCTCAGGCGCATTCGCACCTGCTGCGATACCGCCTTCGATACGATCAATGACTGAACCCCTGATCTGGCGCTTTACCGACGCATATGTGTTGGGCGGAATTTTTCCCAAAGCTGCGGCCTCTGCCAAAGCCTCCTGCAACAGCGTTTCAGCAGGCACTACCTTATCCACGATACCGGAAATTTTCGCCTCGTCGGCGGTTATGGGCTGCCCTGTCATCATTAACCTGCGCAGATCATTGGGCGACAGCATAGCCCGCGCGATCTCAAGCGGGCCAAGCGGGAAATCGGCACCAACCCGCACTTCGGCCAGACCGAAGGATGCAGCGGGGGCCGCCACGCGTACGTCGCTGGCAAGTACATAGAACAACCCGCCAGCGATCGCGGCACCGTTCACTGCGACAACCGTAGGTTTGCTGCATTTGAACAGCGCCAGAAAACCCTGATTCAGTCCTTTGACAATCGCGTGTTGTTCCGCAACACCGAATGTCTGGGCCTGCTTCAGGTTCAGCCCTGCGGAAAACACCTTGCACGACGACGCAATCATAACCGCACGCACCGTGTCGTCAGTCTCGAGCCTTTCGATCAACGTTGCAAACGCCATCAGGTTTTCGGCGGTCAGCGCGTTGACGGGGGCCGCGTCAAGGGTGATGCAAGCGACCCCGCCGGGATGGTCGCTCAGAATAAGTGAAGTGTCATCGGTCATGGGTTTGCTCCGGTTTCTGCCACGCCCAGGGTTTCAGGCAAAACGGTCAAGGTCACCTGTTTTCTGACGATAGCTGCAATGTTTTTCGTTGCGCCCCCTGCCTACGGCCAGCTAGATTCAATCTATGATCGAATGCCTGCTTTACCGAACCAACACTGCCCAACGTCGGCTTTTCTATCGCGTCGAAATCGCAATGAACCTGTTCAACGAAGTTTCAGTCATGCGCGAGTGGGGATTTGCGGGCAGTCAGCCGAAAGCCATCATTCAGTGCTTTGGCAACCTCCGCGAAGCCTCTCGGGTGGCAGACCGCTACCGTATCAGGGCCGAGCGGCGTGGATATCTAAGGCATAGACCCCAGGCGATCCATGGCCTCGGCCAGCACCCGCACGCCGGCAACCAGATCACCTTCGGCGGTATCCTCTTCGAAGGTGTGGCTGACACCGCCGATTGACGGTACAAACAACATCGCCACCGGCATAAGCCGCGACACATTCGTTGCGTCATGCAATGCGCCCGACGGCATGGTGCGCCAATTGTCCGGGGCCACGGTGTCGGCACCTGCCTCAAGAGCGCTGCGCAGCCTGCTGTCCATCGCAACAGGCTCCAACCCCAGCATGGTGCCAAAGCTTAGTTTCATCCCGTGATCGTCGGCAATTTCGGATGCTGTATTTCGGATGACCTGCTCTATACGGGCCAGGCGATCTGTATCGGCATCGCGCCACTGCATTGAAAACACGGCGCGCCCCGGCACGATGGACGACGCGTTGGGGTGCAGTGATACGTGTCCGATGGTCCACACGCTTTGCGGCGTGACGATATTGCGCAGTCGTTCGTTCAATGCGGCGTTAAAGGCGGATACAGCCTGAAATGCGTCGCGGCGCAGGTGCATCGGAGTGGTACCCGCATGGTTCTGCTGCCCATCAAAAGTGACTTTCATATCGCGTATTCCGACGATATCGGTAACGACCCCGATCTGTTCGCCGCTGGTATCCAGCGTCGGACCTTGCTCGATATGCAACTCGATGAAACCGGTAAATTGGTCTGCCGATACATCGCCCGTGACCATTTCCACTATGGCCTGTCGCGCCTCTGACAAAGCGACACCGCCGTGATCGGTCAACCGATCGGCCTCGGACAGCGTCAGATGCCCGCCCCAGACAGCGCTGCCCGTCGTCACGCCAAACCGGCCTTCTTCGTCCTGAAACGACACGACAGAAACAGCCGGCCCCCCAGCCTCGGCCGCGGCACGTGCGACTTCAAGAGCAGCAATCACCCCAAGCGCGCCGTCCAGCCAGCCGCCTTCGGGCTGACTGTCGGAATGGGACCCCATCAGCAACGACGGCCCCCCCGCTAACCCGAAAAGATTGCCCATGGCATCGACCTGCACGTGCAGGCCTGCATCGCGCATCCGCTGCGCCAGCCATTGCCGCGCAGCAACATCAGCGTCACTGTAGGCCGGTCGGACCACGCCCTTGCCCACCCCCGCAGCCCCGAAACTGCGAAGCGTATGGAGGTCCGCAAGAAAGCGCTCGGGGTTGATCTGCATGTTTACTCCGCTGCTACCGGCCCGTTGACCGCTTCTACCTTGACGGCCGAGAATTTAAACTCGGGGATTTTGCCGTAAGGGTCAACCGCCGGATTTGTCAGAATATTTGCCGCCGCTTCTACATAGGCAAACGGCAGGAACACCATATCGGGCGATACGGCGCGGTCTTCGCGTGCCATGATTTCGATTGTTCCCCGCTTGGTGGACAGACGAATATGATCGCCCGGAATGACCCCCAGCTTGCGCAGGGTAGACGGATGGAGCGAGCAGTTCGCCTCGGGTTCCAATTCGTCCAGAACCGCAGACCTGCGCGTCATCGACCCGGTATGCCAATGCTCCAGCTGACGACCGGTGGTCAGGATCATCGGATAATCCGCATCAGGCGCGTCATCCGGTGCGATGATACTGGCCGGCGTAAACCGCGCGCGTCCGTCCTGGCGCGGGAAGCCATCGGCAAAGACTATCGCCTGCCCCGGATCGGTGGGGCTGGTGGACGGGTAGGTCACCGCGCCCTCGGTCTCCAGCCTGTCCCATGTGATGTTATTGAGCGACGACATATTCAGCTTCATTTCGGCGAAAACCTCGCTCGGGTCGGTATAGGTCCAGCCCAGCCCCAGACGTTTGGCAAGCTCGACCTCGATCCACCAATCCTCTTTCGCGTCGCCGGGCGGCGGCACGGCGGGGCGCCCCATCTGCACCTGACGGTTGGTATTGGTCACCGTGCCGGATTTTTCCGCAAAGGCGCTGGCGGGCAGGATCACATCGGCAAAGTTCGCGGTTTCGGTCAGGAAGATATCCTGCACCACCAGATGATCGAGCTTGGCCAGCGCATCGCGGGCATGTTCCACATCGGGATCGGACATGGCTGGGTTTTCCCCCAGAACATACATGCTGCGGATTTCACCATCATGGACCGCGTCCATAATCTCGGTCACGGTGAGGCCCTTCTTGTTGCTGAAATCGCTGCTTTGCCACACCTCGGTAAAGGCAGAGCGGACGCCATCATCGGACACGGGCTGGTAATCGGGCAGGAACATCGGGATCAGCCCCGCGTCGGATGCGCCCTGAACATTGTTCTGCCCCCGCAACGGGTGCAGCCCCGCGCCGGGCCGCCCGATTTGCCCCGTCATCAACGCGAGGGAGATCAGGCAGCGCGAATTATCGGTGCCGTGGATGTGCTGCGAAATGCCCATCCCCCAGAAAATCATCGCCGCATTCGCCCCCGCGAAGGTCCGCGCCACATCGCGCAGCACGTCCGCGTCGATACCGCAGATCTTGGACATCTTTTCAGGGGTGAAGGTTTTGAGGTGAGCTTTCTCGATCTCCCAGTTTTCGGTGTAGGCCTCGATATACTGTTGATCGTACAGCTTT
>TARA_R110000787_G_scaffold36714_7_pt1 | contig 28931 bp, 34 predicted proteins | sample TARA_R110000787 | Tara Oceans TARA_R110000787 (sample SAMEA4397920) | marine metagenome | biome: Polar Biome; feature: [DCM] deep chlorophyll maximum layer (ENVO:01000326); material: water (ENVO:00002006), including particulate matter (ENVO:01000060) such as... | depth 35 m | reverse complement strand
TATCTGGGGTTATCACATTGCTTAGGCCCCCGGCTGCGCCCGGAACTGCGCCCGGAACTGCCCCCGCGGCTGCTCCTGTAGCTGCTGGTGCCGCTGCACCTACACCCGTGGCGGCTGCGCCCGCGCCCATATTTGCCCCAAACATACCAGAGCTACTACCAAGAATACCACCAGCGTTGGTGGAAATAGAACCCGCGGCGCCAAGACCACTAGCTAGACCCGCGCCACCAAAGGCACCGAGGCCAGCCATAAGTCCTTTGTTAAGATCACCGGTAATCAGTCCGGTGCCTCCACCTACTATAGCAGCAGCAAGGGGCGCACCAACTCCCGTGGCTGCGAGCAACCCACCCGCTAGCATAGGGAGAAGGCTAGACAGGAAACCAGCCTCAACCAGCCCCGTATCGGGATTGATCGTGAGCGATCCGCCGTGTGCCATAGCCAACGCCTGCAGCCCCGAAACTTCGCCGGGGGTTACGTGCATTAGCTGGGTATCTTGTCCTCGTCCACGAGACTGGACGGCATCGGCCAAGGATTTCATAGGTGCTTGGTTCATAAGGTGCCTCTTGTGTTGTTTGTTCTATACACTGAGTAGTGGGGAATTACCATTCTTCTCTCCATCGCAGTACGATGGCGTCCAGCGTCCCTGCGGTTCCGGTTATCACTTTCTAACGCTCCTTGACTATATATTGCCCGCCGACCACCGTGGTTATATCGTTAGTGGCCGCTACGTTTTTAACGTAAAGCTGTATCCTGTCGCCGTCATCCATTGTTGCAAGCGCGCTAAATGAAATATTTTCAGCCCTATTGGACGCACCGCCCGCGTTCATTGTAACCGTGAAATCAGGCGAAATTGCAGCCCACGAAGTAGTCGCAGCCGTGTATTTGTAAACAACCAAGGCAACCTGATCGTTGGTAGTTCCTGAGAATGACAACGAGCCAGCTAATGAAACGTCCCTGCGAACGGTTGAAATATACTCAAAGCCGTTTGCACTATACGCGCTAAACCATACCAATTCACTTAGCGTCCCGGTTCCCGCCATTACAACAGCAGTGTCAGCCGTTGTTATTGTTGTGGTTGCCGTTGTCGTAATTGTCCCGGCTCCGCCAATATAAGTGTTGTCAGTGCCGGAGCAGTTTCTAAACAGCGCCTTGACGGACGAGGCTGGCATATTAGGAAACGCCGTTGCGGCTGGATTAGACCGAACCCCTGTCATAAGAAACGCACCGTCAACCGCTATGTTTGACGGCGCAAAGTCGCATACCGCCCCACTGGCCCCAATTTGTAAAGCATTCATGTCAGAGCGAACGGAGCCGAGAACACTTAACGCGGTCCCCGCCTTTAATATCGTCCCGTTAAAGGTTACGCCCGCAGAGACTAGAATAGACGTTACAATCGCGGCACCGCCGCTCCATGTCCCCGATAGGGTTATTCCTTCTACGCAACCGATAAAGCCACATGTCGTGCAAAGTAGCTGTCTATATGCGGTGATTTCACCAACAGAAGTGCAGAATAAAAAGTTAGTATCTGTGATTTCAACAGCGGCGTTGTTTCCGGCATTGGTTATATTAAAAACCTGCGACGAAGTGCCTCCAATTGCAAAATAAATGTTCCGCAAGTTCAAATTGCCGGAATAGCTGCCGCCGGGGGAAGTAAAAAGCGAATAGTTGTTTGCTGTCGAAGTCAACCCAGAAATGTTAAAGTCGATCCCTAGTATTGTCAGGCCACCAACAGGCACAATAATAGGGCTGCTGCCCATATCAATCACGCCGTCAATCAAATACGCTTTGCTAGAATCTAACGCGCCGGTTAGCTGTTCTTTTTTGGTTACTATTATAATATTTTTTTCGTTGGGGGTATAACTCATACGACCCACCACTGGGTGCCGTCGCAGTGCAGCTTCAATGCGACATAGGGGGTTGTAATAGTGGCGGTTGTGCCGCCGTCGATAGTCTCAGAGGCATCCCCGTCCACTACAACCGCCAGTCCCGTTGTGTCTACTTTTTTGACCGTCACTGTCAGTCCTTTGGAGAGCGCGGCCGAGGGTAGCGTAACCGTGACTGTACCCAAGCTAGCGTCTGCAAGGGCGATCGACGTGCCTGCGCTAATCGATCCCGAAGCTGTGAACGCCGTGGACGTTTCTGAGAAGGCTCCACCATAGAAATTCTCCGCTATGTAACTCTCCGCTTGGTTGGGCGCGAAAGAGTCCAGTTGGTTGAAATACAACTCCAGCACCCGAAGAAACTGGATCATGTACTGAGCGCTATAATTCTCAGGCGGGAGGGGGAGCGGCGCGGACCGTACGTTTTTGACAGCCATCAGCGCTTCCCACTGGTACGCAGGTCAAGCCGAGGGGAACCGAGCCGCCACGTAACCCCCAGAGCGTCAGAAGAGAGCCGGAGTGCCATTTGGCGCGCCCGAGCGCGGAGGAACAATTCCCGCGTGTAAACGTCGGCGGTAGTCTCGGTGACTGGTCCTTCGTCCTGTGCGTCGTCTGACACTGCGGCACCCGGCCAGTTCTTGTGTTTTAGCTGGAATGTCGCGGCGGGCGTTACGGCGTTCGATCCTTGGAACGTAATGTCTGGGATGAGCCGTTTCGTGATCATGAACTGGTCGCCCTCGCCAAGATCAAACGTACTGGACTCGACGTGCGCCGCCAAAGCAGAACCATCATCATCCACGCCGTTCTCGTGCTCGTACACAATCGTCGTACCGTCACCAGTACCAGAGGCAGCAGCATGCGGAAAGTCGCGCTGCGGGGTATCAAGCCACGCCGTACGCTCCATTGCACCGTGATACCACACCTGCTCCATGTAATTATAAACAACGTACCGGTTGTTGTAACTCGACGCGGCGGAAGCGTAGAACCACCAGATTTCGTTCCACGCTTCGTTCGTACCGCAGACAATTTGCGCTTTCTGGTCGTGGTTAAGGTCGTCGAATATGTGGTCGCGGAGGGTGCAGGTCAGCGTCTCGACCCGCCCAGAGTAGACGTAAAACTTGTCGTTCCCCATCCAGTACGCGGTGTCGTTGGCATAAGTACACGCACGCGGAGAAGCTATCGATATGTTGGTAGCATACTCCTGCAGTCCGAACACGTCGGTGGTGCCCAGAAACTGGAGTGAGAAGAGCGCGCTGTCGGTGAAGACGAGAATTTCCTGCCGCGCGGGCATAGCGCGCACGATTTGAGAGCCACGAGACACGCGGATATCGCCGGCGCTGTTCGTTACAAGCTGCTCCCACTGCGAAGGCTGGTTCTGGTTGGCCCACCGGATGAGAAGAGGGTCGAAATCTGCTTCGTCGGTGCTACCATACGGGACAGCGCCAAAAGCGATAACGTGCTTATCCTTCTGCGAAACCATCAACTGGCCTATCTTGACCGGCACGAAGCTGGACGTGAATCCTTCGTTTGTGGCGTACTGGACGAGGCTGATCGCGCGTATACCCAGCGAAGTGCCGGGGTTGGCGATAGTGCCACGCTCCCAGATATACCCCGCCCCGTTGCGGATATTCATGACCAGATCGTTATTAAAGTTGTCGAAGAACCAGTCGCGCTGCGGTAGTGCGACGCCCGTGGTGGACCCTTCGCCCCAACCCCCTGCACCCCAGCTATCCGTACCCCAACCGAAGCCCGTTTCGTTGATCCCGTTGCCGGGGCTGATTTCAAAATCGGCAGTGATCGCGGTGCCACCCGATCCGGTAGCGGTAGACGTAGCCGCGGTGCTCGTGGTGAACGAAAAAGCGTTGGCGTTGATCTGCGTGATCAGATGGTTGGCGTTGATTTCCGCGACGGGAATGCCGCCGGGGTCACTAACGACACCCCCTATTTGTACATAGTCGCCGTCCACAGCGCCGTGCGCGTCCAGAGTGATAACCACCGTGGCGCTAGTATTGTTCGTGTTGACCGAGTTGTCAGTGGCTGTCGTCGCGAAAGACGTACGCAGCGGAGTAATGTTGTACAGGACGCTGTTGATTTCGATCGCAATCTTCGCGTTGGTGCTGATCGCCAGTAAGTTATCCCCGTATGAGGTAACCCAGTTCCACATCTGCCGACAATAACCTGTAACGGTAGTCGCGGAACGCTTCGCCCAGCCCCCAATCTTCTGGGGATACCCTTTATGCCACCGGACCTTGTCGCAGTCGCGCCATCCACCCTCGTTCGAGTAATCGGTCTGGTCCTTATCGACCCCCGGCTGGAAGTTGAGTTTGAGAAATCCCATTACGTGGTCTCCGCGTGTTGCGTCACGGCGGTGCAGTTAGGACCGTACGCAATGGTTCCTAAATCATCGGTGACCTTCATGCGGAATACACCGGTTTTGACTATATATTGCCCGACAGTAACGGCGACGGTCCGCGAGAATGTTGTGGAGTTCAGCGACCCTGTAGTCCGTCCAGCGTCATCCCCCGATACATACTCCCACAGGATCGTGTAAGGAGTTACCCCGCCGCTGATCGTACCGCCGAAGGCAGAACTGGTGAATGTTGTCACGTTACCAGCGCCAAGTCGGCTATTATACCCCGTTACGGACGTGCTTCCGCCCGTGACTGTCAGGTGGTTAGCGACCACCCCTAGGTTATATGTCGTGATACCCGTCATTAGGACAGTCCCGCACCGCTAAGGTAGAAGGTGTTGGACGCCACGCACAGAACAGAACACATGCCGCGCCCCGCCAGAGTGAACGACGTCTTAGCTGCACCGGTATCGTTAGCCAGATAGGCCGTCACGGCGCTGGAGGTGATCGTCAGGCCCGACGTACCGCTGTTGACAATTGCAAACACGTCTCCCGCGTTAAACACACCCGCAGAAATGGTGACACCCGCAGCCGTGTAGATGTGCTGCCCGATTTCCGTGTCGTCGGGAATGACGTCCGTGCTCTGGTCGATCGTGCGTTTACCGGCATCCACGTCGTACGCCTGAACATCGGTCCCAATAACAACCCCGAGGTTGGTGCGAGCACCCGCGGCCGTAGAAGCGCCGGTACCGCCATCAGCAACGCCAAGGTCAGTGATACCCGAGATAGAACCGCCGGTGATCGATACGCTGGAACTAGCCTGCGTCGCCATTGACCCAAGCGCCAGAGTGGCACGACCCGCCGTAGCATCCGCATCATCCAGCAGCGAGCGACCGAAGGCCGTGCAGGCGATTTCCTCGACATTACCCGCGCCGGCAGTAGAGCGACCAAGCAGCACGTCTGTACCACCGGTGTTCTGCATCTTGGCGTAGGTCACCACGTCGGCGTCGATCGTCCAAACCGTACCGGAGGAGGTTACCGTTACGTCGCCGTAGTCTGAGTCGGCCACCGTAGCGCCAGAGGCAGAAATGCTTGTGCCAGTAATAACGATACCCGCGCCCGGAGTGAGCCATCCGGTAGCCCCGACCGAGTCGTCCCAAAATAATATGCGATCCGCGCCCGGATCAGAGAGCGAAGCGCCCGTACCGCCGTTGGCGAGAGCGAGCGTACCAGTCAGCGTGAGTGTGCCGCTGGAAGTGATGGGGCTACCGGTGAAGCTCAGACCCGTGGTGCCGCCGGAGCCTGCGACCGAAGTGACCGTGCCGTTGTTATCTGCGGCAATCGAGATTGTACCCCCGCCGTTGGTTACCGTGATGCCAGTGCCGGAGGATATTGTACCCTTAGTGAGCGTGCCGCCCGTAGAGTTGCCTATCAGTAGCTGGCCGTTGGTGAAGGACGTCTGCCCCGTACCCCCGCTGGCTACCGCGACCGTGCCGCCCAAAGTGAGCGTACCTGACGTTGAAATTGGGCTACCTGTGAAAGTCAAACCGGTGGAGCCGCCAGAAGCTGCAACACTTGTCACCGAGCCGGAGCCAGTACCCACAGCCACGCCGTTGATGAACAGACCCGTAGCGTTCAACGTCCCGCTACCCTGCGCGCCGAGCGTGGGAGCGCCGATCTGGATACCGGCGGTGTTGACCAGAGCCGTGATGTCGGAGTTACTTCCCGAAGCCGCAGCGCCAAGGTTGGTCCGAGCACCCGCTCCCGTCGAAGCACCCGTACCGCCATCAGCGACACCAAGATCGGTAATACCCGAGATGGAGCCACCCGAGATGGACGCGCCCGCAATGGTACCACCGGTGATTGCTACACTGGAGCTAGCCTGAGTGGACATAGAACCGAGACCGAGGGCAGTTCGCGCCCCCGAGGCGGTGGTTGCGCCCGTGCCGCCGTTGGCTACCGCGAGCGTGCCTGTGAGTGTCAGAGTGCCGGAGGTGGTTACTGGACCGCCAGTGAAGGACATCCCCGTGGTGCCTCCTGAAGCAGCTACAGACGAGACTTTGGCGTTCGCATCCACAACCACACCGTCGTCATAGAGAGCTACCGCGTTGATCGCGCCAATGGTTCCCGGAAACGACCCAACGGTGGGAGTACCGAAGCTCACACCCGACGTACTCGTCATAGATGTGATGTCGTCGTTTGTACCGGAGATAGCAGCCGACAGGCTAGTCCGCGCGCCTGCCGCCGTGTTCGATCCAGTACCGCCAGAGGCGACCGGGAGAGGGGTATCCAGCGTCAAGCTGGACAAATGAGACACGACGTCCACCACGTTGGTGCCGTCAACATAGACCCACATGGTCTTACCCGCAGGAACACCGATGCCGGTACCCGCGGTTGTTTTAACCGTAATTTCGTCAGCGCAGCCGTTTTTGATAACGTAAGGTTTCTCGATAGTCGGAACTACGAGGTTCTGCGCGCCGCCAGACGTACCGGTAAGATTGAGCCGCAAGTATCGCGCCGACTGCTCGCTTTGTTCATCAGCCAAGGTAAGCGTAACCGCGCCGCTCGCGAACGTCACATCTACCGACTCGGCGATGGCCTGCTCAAAATAATTGAAATTGTTGTTCGTGACATTGCCCCAAGTACCGGAATCATCACCCGCCCCCAGCAACTCGATCTTCAGATCACTCCATGTACTAACCATATTTCACCTCAGTTTGAGACCACATCGACCCAGTCGTTGGTCTGGCTATCATCTACGGGTTCCCATGTCCCACCTTCTGAATCATCAACCGGCGTCCACACGGCGCCTTGGTTGTCGTCAACTATACCCCATACACGTGCTATTCCTACATTACCTGTGGCAAAAAGACCAGTAAGTAGTACGTTTGCTCCCAGCTTCAGGGTCGGCGATCCAACCGCACCAATCGCTTCAAGACCTGTAATTAACACGAATTTGGCGATTGATACACTCTCATCGCCCAGATCACCCGATCCAGATACGCCCGTCGCGTTGACCGTTACGGGGAATGGGGTAACCACCGTGGGGGTGCCAAGTTCGCCCGTGCCCTCAAGCCCTGTCGCGGATACGTTCGCCGCCGCAGATACAGTCGCCGTGCCTACCTGACCGACGCCTTCGACGCCTTCTTCAGTAACAATTTTGTTAAGCTGGACGATCGCAGTGCCAAGCTGCCCAGTACCGGACGCGCCAGTAACCGCTACATTTGCGTCGCCGGTGGTCGTAACCGTGCCGAGCGCAGCGATACCTTCCAGCCCCGTAGCGCTGATACTAGCGGTAGATGTCGCAGTGACCGAGACCGTGCCGAGCGCAGCGATGCCCTCGAAGTTCGTTCCCGCGATCGTAGACGACGTTGATAGGGTATAAACGCCTAGCTCGCCTGTGCCCTCCACGCCCGTAGCGTTGAAGCTGAGATTGCCGCCTGCATCAACCGTGACCGTGCCCAGAGCCGCAATACCCTCGACGCCTGTGACCGTGCTACCGTCTGCTACCGTTACGCTGACTGTTCCAAGAGCGCCGGTGCCCTCGAGGCCCGTTACATTCAGGTTGGAGTTGGTCAGGAGCGAGACGCTACCCAGTTCGCCGATGCCCGCTAGCCCCGTGACCGGAACAGAAATGTTACCACCCGCATCGACAGACACGCTGTTAAGTTCGCCGACACCCGCCAGCCCAGTGGCCGAGACGTTAGCCGCGCCCGCGACCGTTACATTCCCGAGCGCGCCGACACCTTCGAGGCCCGTTTCAACTACGATTGTGGCGTTATCCACGTCTACGGTACCGAGAGCGCCTACACCTTCGAGGCCCGTGACCGAAACATTCGCTTTACCGGTGACCGTGACCGAACCTAGCTGTCCGACACCTTCGAGGCTGGTTTCCGTGACCGTTGAGCCAACCGACAACGTAGGACTACCCAGTACACCCAAGCCCTCGGTGCCCGTAGCCGTAACATTCCCCGTACCGGAAACAGTGACAGTCCCAAGCGCGCCGACGCCTTCAACACCGGTGACCGTGCTGCCGTCTGCGATCGCTACGCTGACTGTTCCAAGCGCGCCGATACCTTCGAAGCCCGTGACCGTTTCGTTCGCTTTGCCGGAGACCGTGACCGACCCAAGAACACCAACCGCCTGCTGTCCAGTGACTGGGAGTGTTGCGGGAGTGGCATCCGGCTCGATATGCGCGAAGTCCCAAGCCGAGAACGGGCCGAAGCCGAATGTCGAGCCTGCAGGCTCTTGGCGGCGGTATACTATGCTAACGGTTGCGGTGCCCGACGCACCTACACCCTCGACGCCCGTAGCGTTGACCGTAACTGGAGTGCGCCCTACGACCGAGACCGTGCCGAGAGCGCCGATACCCTCTAGCCCCGTGGCGTTGAAGAATACCTGATCCGTCGTGTTGACTGAAACTGTGCCTAACGCACCAACGCCCTCCACGCCCGTGGCGACTACATTGTTCTTGTTGTCTACGAAGACGGTACCGAGAGCGCCTACACCTTCGAGGCCCGTTACGCTCAAGTTGGAGTTGGTCGTGACGGCGACTGACCCCAGCGCCCCGACGCCCTCAACCCCCGTGGCTGAAACATTCGCGGCGCCCGAGACCGCGACCGTGCCCAGAGCGCCGATACCTTCGAAGCCTGTGGCCGGGACAGAAATGTTGCTCGCTGCCTGAACGGTATATACGCCAAGAACGGCGATACCCTCGGTGGATGTCGGGGATACGTTCGCCGCGGCTTGTACTGTGACTGACCCAAGCGCCCCTACGCCCTCGACGCCTGTGACCGTGTTGGACTCTGCGACCGTTACGCTGACTGTTCCAAGCGCGCCGACCCCCTCTACGCCCGTAGCGTTGACTGTGACCGGGATAATACCGAAGAAGAGCGTCACCGTGCCGACTGCGCCGATGCCTTCTACGCCTGTCGCATTTACCGTTACGGGGGAAATCGCGGTGATCGTGCTGATCGTAGTATCGACGATCGGCGTGCCGGCGTCGGACATCCGCAGTTGGATTGTGGCCCCCGCAGCCACCTGCGCGCTGTCGATCTGGACCGCAGTAGCGTACTCGCTGTCGTCGTTACCCGCGTGGGATACGTTACCAAAGCTAGACCCGGTCGTGCGGAAGAGGCCGTCGATAATCGTGCCGCCGTCAATGGCGCTTGTCGTGCCGTACGACGCACCGTCCGCAGTCGTGCAGTTCGTCGGAGTTACCGCTTGGATAGGAGACGTGGTGGTTATGGCGTTCCAGCCCGCGCCGCCGACATTGTATTCGAGTTGACCGTTAAAGTTAGCCGCCCCGCCCGCCGTCTCCGCTATTTTTAGAACAGCTAGGAACGTGACGTCACGCTGGACAGATACATTCGTGCTCGCCGCAGCCAAGGCGGTCTGCGCGGTGACACTCCCCGCTACATCGTCGTCGAGAAACCGGAATGACGTGTTTGCATAGGCGGCTGCTGTATGGGTCATGGACGGCCTTCCCTAGGGAAGTCGGGGTCTTTATCCGCCAACGTCATGAACTCGTCCCACTGGCTGCGCGTCACCGTGCGGCCAAGGAAATACGCAAGGCCAATACGGCGCATGCAGAGGCGGTCAATGAGGCCATGAATTTCACAGCCCCAGAACTGGTTTGCCTCATCGTCGAAATAGTAGTGGTCCCAGCCGTGCATGATGTAACGCTTGCCGCGCTCGTCATAACCTAGGGCGCAAATGAACCCACGCGCCGGAGCCTCATGCGGCTCGCCGTCAAGGGAGGAAAATGTACTCCCGTCGTCGTAAAAGATGCGCCACGTTGGCTTCACTCATTATCACCTTGTATGCTACGTACCGTAGCGAGATGTCTTGCACCGCACTCACCATAATTCTCAATTAGGCCCGCCTCCCACAGTGCTCTCTCCGGGTCGATCAGGGGTGTGGGTGGCGCCGCCAGCGGTGGACACGGGGCCAACAGGCTTGCCTGCAGCCGCGGCGTTTGCGGCTCGGACCGCGTCGTTGAGCACGCCGGCAACGCTAGCAGGAGCAGCACACTTGGCAGGGATTTTAACATCACGGTATATTGTCCTTATCGTATCTCGGCCGGCTCCCACTTGGTCTGCCAGCGCGGTGAGTTGTTTATGATAGAGCACCGATTCGTCAAACCACCGCTCTTCTGCCTCCTTGCGTTTCTTGTCGGCCTTGTTCTGCACGGCTAGTATATCAGCATCTGCCTTCCAGTCACGCAGTGTCCACCCGCCCAGCATACCTGCCAGCAACGCGCCACCCCCGATATAAGCCCAAATAGGCATTACGACTTCTCCTCTTCGGTGTGCGTGGAGGTTAATTTGGTGTCGTCGATTGATATGCTGTCTTTCGTGACTTGTATGTTCGCTCGACGCCCAAGAACCCAACCCAGCGCAGTCATACCTACCAGAACCTGCCCGTGCGCCGCTAGAGCGAGCAAAAATGCGTAGGGTGGGTTAAACCGGACGAGGTACACCCCATAGGCAGCGAAAAGCGTAAACACCATGCAGCCGCCGCAGATCGCAGCAAAAGCCCACCCGCGCCGTCCATCGTGCGTATCTATAGGGGGGAGCACGCGCTTCACTTCGGGTACTTCGCCCACGGGAGTTGCCAGTGCGGGCCGTCTTTGAACGTGCGCCAGTCACCACCCCATTCGATCGGGACGTCGCAATCCACTGCAGCCGTCTTAACCGCATGGGCGATCTTGTGATACAACGGCCAGTCCCAGCGTACAGAACCAGCGACATACGCGCCCAGATCGACGGCGTGGCCGGTCAAGTGCCGGCTATTCATCGTGCGGGTCGCGCCGCTTGCCATGAGCTTTTTCTGACGCGCTACGGTACGCATCCCCTCCAAGACGGTAAAGTCGATGGGGGTCACTTCGATCGCGCGCTTCACCACTTTAACGAGGTCAGGGTGCAAACCCTCCAGCCGCTTCAGACTTCTGCTTCCTAATTTATAATGCATATCTATAATCCTCTTCCTTACGGCAAGTTCGCGGGGGTTGGCCCACCGTCGCCGTCGTCAGGAGGGCCGACAAGCGGGGGTTGATTGTTGGCCGGCGGCGCTCCATCAACCGGCAGGGTGGTTTCATCAACCGGCGCAACTGGAGGTGTCGGAGCGGGTAATTCGACCGAGTCAACGACAACAGTATCACCAACCGGATTTTCGTCATTGCAGGACGCAAGCGTCATTGCCGCAGCAACCGCGCAACATAGAGATAACTTGTTCATATTCATTTCCTCTTCCTTACGTATATGCAAACGCGACTGTGCCGCGCAGACCAGCGGTGGAGGGTCCACCCGCGTCAGGCCCACCACCAGAGCCGCCATCGCCCGATCCACCACTCGCCGCAGCACCAAAAAAGTCAAACGAACCTGCGGAGCCTGAAGTATTCGTTGTCCCGCCGGTAGCTGTGCCGCCTGCCCCGCCGCTTGCAGTAGACGTTTGTGGGCCGCCACCAGAGCCGGAACAGGTCATACTGACAGAACCGCCGGAGACCGTGCCAGAGACCGATGACGTGTTGCCAGCAGCACCTACACCCGCTGTACTTCGGCCATTTACCTGTGCCGCGACTGTATATGTGAAAGTATTCCCTCCGACTACTGCTATAGTCTTTGTGGACCTAGCTCCGCCGCCACCGCCGCCACCGACTGTAAAGTTACTATACCCACCCGCTCCGCCGCCGCCATCGACTGTGATGTCACAACTTGACGCGCCAGAAGGCACTGTCTCGGTTGCCGCTGTGCCGGATGTGTATGTGTTGGTTTCTGGGGCAAACCCGCCGACGCCCAACAGTGCCATATGGATACCGCTCATTAGGTAACCCCCGCACCAGAAATGATAGCTTCGGTTGCGCTGTTGAACCAGACGGTAGCCATGCCCCGCGCCGCCAGCGTGCGGTTGCCTGTAGTGGTGGTGCCTGCGAGACGCAGCGTTGTGACGCCCGCCGTAATGGTAACCGCCGATGCGCTATTATTGTAGATTGAAACCGCGTCGCCCGCAGCAAATGTGCTGTTAGGGATCGTAATACCTGCGGTAACCGCGATACACTTACCTACATCCGCTACTACAGCCGTGGTGGTTGTCGTGGAACGTGGGATTTGCCGATACCCAATTGTGAAGCCGTTGATTGTAGCGGTTGCCGCGGTGGAAGTAATTGAACCTCCAAGCGTTAGCGTGCCCGTCGTTGACACCGTGCCAGTCAGTGTCAGACCGTTGACCGACCCCGCAGTAGCTACGTTCGTGACTGTACCGGTATTGGTCGTATATCCGCTCGGGTTGGACGCTGCGTACGCCCCAAGGGCTGTGAGCGCCGCTGGCGCAGTAATCGCCCCCGTGCCGCCGCTGCCTATAGGTAGCGTGCCGGAAACCTGTGTCGTGAGGCTGACGCCAGAGAGCGTGCCGCCTAGCGTGAGGTTGCCGCTGGAGGTGACTGTGCCGCTCAGTGTGATACCATTCACTGAGCCTGCTGTGCCTACGCTGGTTACAGTGCCATTGTTATCTGCGGCGACCGAAATAGTGCCCGCGCCGTTGGTTACCGTAATGCCTGTACCGCCTGTGATCGTACCCTTAGCGAGCGTACCACCTGTCGTGTTCCCTATAAGAAGTTGCCCGTTGGTATACGTAGTCTGCCCTGTACCGCCTCGGCCAACAGCCAACGTACCAGTCGTCTGCGTAGCGAGGGCAACCCCCGACAATGTTCCGCCGAGGGTCAGGTTGCCGCTGGTTGTGACTGTCCCTGTCAGCGTAATCCCGTTCACCGAGCCTGCCGTGCCAACAGACGTGACCGTGCCAGTGTTCGTCGTCTTGTTGTTGAACGTGGTCCAGTCTGTGCTGGTCAGGTAGCCGTTCACCGCGCCGGTGGCTGCTGGCATACTGATAGAAGGGGTCGTGCCGCCGCTGGACACAACTGGCGATGTTCCGCCTACGCTGGTGACCGTGCCGTTGTTATCTGCGGCAATCGAGATTGTACCCGCACCGTTGGTTACCGTGATACCCGTACCGCCGGTAATAGTGCCCTTGGCGAGCGTACCACCTGTCGTGTTGCCGATCAGTAGCTGCCCGTTCGTGTAAGTGGTCTGTCCGGTGCCGCCCTGCGCCACAGTAACCGCGGTATTCGTGGTCAGGACCGTGGCCGATGCGTTCGGGAAGGTGAATGTTTTAAGTGATGTCGCTGGGCCGCTGACAGCGAAGAACCCGTTGCCTGTACCACCGTTTGCGCCGGGGAGGATGCCAGAGACTTGCGTCGTTAAGCTCACGCCCGAAAGAGTGCCGCCGAGGGTCAGAGCGCCCGTAGTGGTGACCGACCCCGTCAGGGTGATGCCGTTGACGGTACCCGCCGTGGTGACAGAGGTTACTGTCCCGGTGTTCGTTGTGTACCCGCTGGGGTTAGATGCTGCGTACGCACCAAGGGCGGTAAGTGCCGCAGGGGCTGTAATTGCCCCCGTCCCGCCGTTGCCGATAGGCAGTGTACCTGACACCTGCGTCGTGAGACTGACACCCGAGAGCGTGCCGCCGAGGGTCAGGGCACCGGAAGTGGTGACTGAACCGGTGAGCGTAATCCCATTGACTGAACCGGAGGTCGTGACAGACGTGACTGTACCCACCGTGGAAGAGTACGGGCCGACCGTCGCTCCGTTGACGCGCGCATATAACCCGCCAGTGGTGGTCCAGAGGTCTCCGTTTGTGGGGGTAGTGGGGGCCGCGCCATGCGGGAGGTTAAAACCGGCCGTACCCACCGCCGAAGCCACCGTCGTCACCAATCCCGTGTACGTAGCGCCTGCCAGAGCAGCCTTACCGTCCAGAGCAGTCTGGAGGCCGTCCACGTTCGAGATGATATGGTTGTGGCTGTCGTCTACCACTGTGGCTGCGAAGCTAAGGTTACCCGAGCCGTCAAATGCTGTGGAAGTACCCGTCACATCGCCCGTGAGCGATATGGTGCGCCCCGTGGCCCATGCAGTTGCGGTATCCGCGTTACCTGTCAGCGGCCCCGTAATCCCCGCGAACGCAACCGTGCTCGTGGTTGCCACGTTCTGGTTCGTCGCACCAAGGTAGCCCCACTGCAGCGCGCTGATCGTTGACGTGCCAATGTTCTGGAGTTGACCGAGTTCGCCTGCCGTCAGCGGGTTCACTGCGTACGTATCCAGATCGGCGTCCCACGCTTGTACGTTACTTCCTATTGCTAACCCTAGGCTAGTCCTAGCCGCCCCCGCGGTTATCGCGTTAGTGCCACCACTCTCGATCGCCAAGGGGTTCGTCAGGACAAGCTCGTTCACCGCATCCAGATACGCAGCTTTCTCGGCTGGCTGGGTGACGAACACGTCTTTTGATCCGGCAGCGAAGGAAACCAACGCGCCGGCGTTCGAAGACTCAAGGACAGTATCACGCGATAGCAGGGTGCCGGCGGCGGTATACGTACCGATCCCGACTTCCCACACGTCGTTCGTCTGATCGACGATCGCATAATACGTGGTGTTGCCATCCCCGATTACCGAGAACGTCTGATACCCCGTGACGACACCGGCGAGTGTTAGGGTGCCGGTTCCGGTTGTCGATGTCGTCTCCCGAACCCGGTCCTTGACGACCAGAGCCATGACTTACGTAATCCGAATGATAGCTGAAGTGTTAGCTGCCGTTGGGAAAACGATAGTGAAGTCACCGGACGAGGACGACTGGTCGGTACCGAAGTCGAGCACAGCAACCGCTGCGTTGACTAGCGCGACATCCGCGTTGGAGTTCGTCGAAGGCGTGCTGTTATAGATCATCGCGCCGCGCGCAGTAATCGTTGAGTTCGCCCACGTGGTGTCCGTGAAGTCGGTATAACCGGTACCGTCCGAAGCGGTTTCGTTCACAGTCACCACACCGAGGTTGGTCAGCGTGTTGCCGCCAGCGGTATAGTTTGTGCCCGTTACTTCGTTCGTTGCGGCATACGCGGTCGAGTTCGCGTTGATAGTCGCCGTGGAGGTGAAGAGCGCGATCTTGAAAGTATCGGCCCCAGTGTCACCGGTCGGACGTAAATCATGCACACCGAGCAGGATTTCAGCCTTAAACGACGAACACAGTGCTTGTGTAATAGCCATTGTTCTCTATTCCTTCTATATATCCAGAAGAGGGATGAACTGCTCATGCCCCGCATTCCGAAACTTGTTCGCCAAAGTCACCCGGTCTGCCCGAACCGCCTCATGCATATATGAGATCAGCACTTCGCGGATCGAATCCTTAAAAGCCTCTGCCTGATCCCGAATAGCGGGATGAGCGTTGGCCCCGACGTATACTACCCTATTTAGTGCCCTCTCGGCAACCTCTTCTACGGTCTGCCCTCGGCCACTTGTCGTAATAACTTCAATATTCCCTAGCAATGATTCCACGGAGTTCATCATGAGTCGGGTATCCTTTTCTGTTCAGTGCGGTACGTGTCGCGGCGGTTCTTCCCTTCCGCCAACTGTTCCAGCAGTCCCATCGCTTCGCCGTACCGGCCGTAATAGTTCTCCATCACATCGGGATCGGACTGTTGGAATGTCGCAGCCTCCAGCAGCGTGCCGTACAGCAGCGCGGAGTCAAAATTGTCACCCAACCACGAAGTGGCGCCATCCACGATGCTCTGTGGGTAGTAGAAATAGTGAAGTTCGATAGCGTAGCTCGCGTCCGGTGTCGGGCCGAGGATCATCGAGTCGCTATCGAACAGGGCATAATATTTCGGGAGGCCGGTGTCCGTGGGTTGTGGGTACGCTTCTCGAATGAAATTGACGTCCTTGTTGATCACAGGGTGGTACGCGCCGGTGGCATCCTTCACCGCTAGCGAATAGGTCGCCAGCCAATCGGAGGGCGCTGTAAGGTACTGGTTGTCGATTGATACCGAGGTAGTGGCGTTCTTACGCAGTTCGAGGATATGAACCTCGTTGTAGATGCGCTGCTCTGCCTGACGGATGAATATGTTAATCTGCTCGGCGGATGTCAGCGACGCAGCCGTGGTGGTTGGGAAATCGTTCTCGAGATACCCTTTGACCGCTTTCACAAGATCAGTGTAATTCATGTCGTCTCCACCGTAATGCTGCCAAGTGCCGTTTTACCGACTAGCGTGTTGCTGCTTCTATACAATCCGAGCGGGTCTGGGAACCCCACAGGGTTAAATCCGTGGTAAATGCTGGACTGGGACGAGTCGTAATGGTCAGGGCGCGCGTGCCGCAACGCCTGTGGATCGTAGATCGGACGCTTGCCCAAGTCGTTCTGGGGGTGGTCTGGCTCGAAACAAACCTCGCACACGCGCAGCCCGGTGGGGCGCTGGTTCTCTGTCTCGGGCCGCAGGTGGTTATACTTAAAGGTCTGACCGCAGCGATCGCACTCCGCTAGAGCGTGTTTACCTGATGCATATGTGGTTGACGCCATCGGTCATCTCCCGAAATACGGGGTGATGCGGAAATCAGCTTTCTCGCGGTCTTCATCCGCGGCGCGTTCGAATTGGGTCTCGTACTCGGCCTGCAGCGCGCCCATCAACGGGATCGCTTCGGGTATCTTGTACGACAACTGGTACGCTAGGCCGCTGATCAGGGCGGGGAGGAAACGGTAGGGCACATCAGCGGTCTGCCCGCCGGATGAAACATCTTCGATGCGACGCAGGCGCCAATAGATCAGCGTCTGGTCAGCACTCTTGGGTACAGGCCACACGGTGACCGTCGATGCAATCTGGCGATCTTCCCAGAACTGCAATGGGCGCCCCTGCGTGTTCTTGTTGTTGATTTGGGCGAATGACGATGCACTGAGCCGGTTCAACGTATAATCACTCTGGCCGGTCTCGCCGGAGTTCTCGCGCAACACCACTTCCAGCAGTGTCGTAGTGTCGGCCGGCAGATCGTACGTCGCAGTTCCGACCACCATCGGGATGGAGCCTTCTTCCACGGTCCATAGATTGATACCGCGGTTTGCCCAGTCCATCATGAGCAGGTTCAAACTACGACGAGCGCTACGGAGATGAAACCCCGTACGCAGTTCTTTACCGCACCGTTCGTACGCTTCTTCAGCGATTTCGGTGAAATCAAAGTTTGTCGTGGCTGTGCCGCTGGTGGTCACTTATCCACCTTTCCGTCCATCTTGTCTTCTATTCGGCGGAGGCCGTCTTTCACTTCCATCATAAGTGCCATGAATTCGTGGCGAGGCACAAACTTCCCCACCACGAGAATCTCGACGGCCGCAACTTTATCTGCGATTTCGCGATCAGCTTTTTGCATATCTTTAACCGCGCCCCACATGGTGTTCAGTATCCAACCAAAAGCGACGGCGGATAGCGTGAAGATCGCGTTGAATGCGTCCTGAAATGAGACACCTTCCATATCAAAACATCCGAACCTTTCCGTGGCCGCGCTTGGCTATACCACACCCACGAGGTTTACCTGTGGAGCCGCCCTTTGCCATTTTCTTCGCTTTGCCGCCCTTGCCTTTCGCCCCCGACACGCTGTCGGTTGCTTCAGCGAGTTTTCGAGCTTCGTCGGTTCCCAGTAATTTACCGAACAGCCCTTTACCGCTCAACGCACCCGCGAGAGGTGATATAGTGCCGAGCGCTTTTCCTATACCACCCATTACTTCGCCCTCCCATGACCGCGCTTGGCTATACCGCACCCACGGGGTTTACCTGTGGAGCCGCCTTTTTTGAACAACCGCGTTTTTTCGCGAGGCTCGCCTTTGTTACCACCGGCAGTCCCGCGTGCAGCAACCCCAGAGGCTCTACCTGCGACGCCCTTGGCGTTAGGAGCGGCAGCGGCGCGTTTTGCAGCACCCGAAGCTCTACCTGCGACGCCCTTGGCGTTAGGAGTAGGTTGGACTCCTTTACCGGCGGAAAGTCTACCCGTGTATGGCGCTCCCGCCCGACTAGTGGTGGCTTGCTTTTTGTACTGGTCGGCGTTGCCGCTCTTCGCTTTAGCGGGCAAAGACTTTTTCGCTGGTCCGCCCTTGGTCTGCATTCTCATGTTACTACGTCTCATCTTGGTCTACCTCCGTTAATGACTGTATGCGTGGTGCGAGCCAGTCTTGCCCATAATTACCCATATACTCCTGCACGCCAAGGTGTCCCAAGGTGATAGAGGGATCAATCCATATCTCGTACCCCAGTTCGCTGACGCGATCGCAGAAATTATAGTCTTCCCCGTAGTACGCTTGGTCTGTGCCGTGGTCGAACATATGGGGCTTCAATTCGAAATCAAATGTCGCGTTTAAGTGACGTTCGCTGCGCTCGTCGTAATAGTCCCACTGGGGGTTACCATCGACGAGCTTCTGGACGACTTCACGGCGAATCCACATAAAGGCCGTTGCCACATGCTTGGCTTTGACCAACCCGCGCCCGTTCATAATCAGGGTACCATCATCAGCCACTTCGGGAGTACCAATGAACTTGACCGTGGTAGAGCGCGTCCGCGGTATTCCTGCAACGACGCCCTTTTTAGCGTCATCGCCCCCGAACGACATGAGCCGAAAAATAGAATCCGCTTCGTAATTGATGTCTGCGTCGATGAACATGAGGTCGGTGCATTTGGAGTCGAGGAAGTCTCGGATCAAAAGGTTCCGTGCTCGGGACACAACAGAGCATCCGCAGATCGATCCGACTTGGACATCGACCCCGTGTCTCATAGCTGCCTGCGAGAACTTAGCCAGCGATATAGCCGACTTGAGTGTAACTTTGAAATCATACGCCGGAATGGCGATGAATATACTGCGACCCTTTAGATCGAAACCCTGCTCCATGATAACCTACCCTTCATAGAAAAGCGTGGCCGATGTGACGCCGGTGATCCCCGAAACTGTAAGCCCCGATTCACAACGAATGCCGCGCCCCGGTAGCTCCATATACGTCGCGCCGACTGCTGCCGGTGTGTCTATGTCGAACACAGTTGCACCTCCAGAGCCGTTGGTCAACGTCAATCCTCCAGCGCCCGCTCCTGAGACGAAATATACGCCTCGTAGATAGCAGGGGCTGGTGACTGGGTCTCCGGTGGCCGTCAAGGCCGCGGTTGATTTTACTGGTGACGGACTCATGGTCTATCCCCTTAACCGGCGGAGACGTAAAGGACGTTGGTGTTGTTCCAAAGCTGTCCCGCGACGGCTGGATCAGAGGTGGGAAGCCCACTCAGCGTGATAACCGCGCCTGTTGCTGTGAGGTTGGCCGTGGTAACTTGGTCTGCGCCAGTTACGTCGCCGGAGAAGCCCGCTGTCGAAACGATTGGGCCTGAAAAAGTAGTCTGTGCCATAGTAGTGACCTTTCGAAGTGCCCGTCCGTCTCTACTACGTCTGCTAGGTCAGTCGGAGGGGCGTGTTTATTCCTAGTCAAAAAGAAAGTGAAGTGGGGGGCACGAGGCCCCCCAGATCATTATGCTCCGCCGCTGGTTCCCCAGATGCCGAGTGGATCGCCGTAGCCGAAGCTGTAGCGTTCGCGTGCTTTATACCGGACGTTGCCTGTATCAAAGTCGCCATCCATCTTTGTGGACATACCGACACGGTTGAAGTGCTTCAGACCGTTTGGAACGTCGGTGGTAAGATACCATGCGTCGTTGTCCGTTATATAGTGATTCACCGAGTAACCGCCGGGGATAGACCCGTTGGTCCGAATGGCGTTGATGTCGTTGTCCGCGGTCGCGACACGCTGCTGCGTTTCGAGAATACGGGTTGCAATGAACATCAAGTTCGTCGGGATGATCAGCTTTTTCGGCTTGGCCGCAATCAGCAAACCACGCTCGTCGGTCCAGTCAGCGACCTGAATGACGGCAGCTTCAATAGCCGCTTCAGACAAATCGATGTCCGTGGATGGACGGTTCGAGTTGGTTCCGCCCCCTACGAGTGGGTGAGCAGTCGAACAGAGAGTCTGTCCGTCGCCACCGGTGTAGTCCGTATCGAAAGCGTTGTTGAGTACCGCAGCACCCTTCGTTTCCTTCGTATACGCCATTGCTCGAGCCAGAGCCTTGGTATACCGCTTGGAGAGCGAGTCGTAGAGGTTATCCTCCATCGCTTCCTCGGTGATCGAGAAACCAAGCGCGATGGTTTCATGTGACCAACGAGCGGTCCATGCTTCCTGCGCCTCGTCGTACTGGATCGCCTGACCTTCACCCTTTACAGGTGCAGCCGAGAACCCAGACAACTTGGTTTCTTCTTCGAACGAACGGTCGGACGACTCGGTGTCGAACAACTGGCTCCACTCATTGCCGTATTCCTTATACTCCATCCCAAACAGACCATTGAGGCCGGGGAGAAGCTCTTTCAGTAACTGTGCGCGTGAAATAGCCATTTCTCAGCCTCCTTTTATACGCCGGTGGGGTTGTTGTACTGGTGCATACCAGCATTCCACTTCACGATCACTTCCGTGTACGATCCGCTGGAATTTTTGGTTTCATCGATGCCATCAATGATACGTACCGGCCACGTTGAAGTGGTTGCAGTAGTGTCGTCGATCGCAACGCGCGAGTTACCAGTGGGTGTATCACCTGTGTTCTGGACCAAAACCGCATTGTTACCAATGACAGTCTGAGCTACGCCGCCGACAGTAGTGCCGGATGAGGTAACAACGACCTTGAACAGTGCGTCAGGATCATCAAGCACAGTCGCGCTGATGTCTGAGGCGGTGATTGCGCCGGGGTAAGACTGACGGAAAGTCAGTCCGTACGTGCTGTCCGTGTAGGAGCAGCCCATAAAAACGCCGACTGGGGTTGCAGCATCCGTTCCAGTGCTCTTCTCGAGAGTGCCAGCGCTGTTAAGCTGTACTACGTCGCCATAAAAGATGGCGGTAGCCGAAGCCGAAGCGATAGGCCGCTGACGAGTCGAACCAGCAAACGGTTGCCCACCAATCAAATTGATTGGTCGAAGGCCATAAGGGCCATTCACTTCAGGGTAAGCCATATTCCAATTCCTCTGTTAGCCATTACCAAACGTGGTTACCTTGCTTTCACTTTCGTTAAACTTCGGCATCCGCGCGTCTCCGTCACGCATGAAGTGTTCATTCACAGACTTCATTTGCGACGCTGTCCTTTTTTCCATGTAGTCAGCACGCTGCTTCATGAAATCTTCGGGACACTTACAAAGCACCAGTCCTGAGACCTCGATGCTGTCTTGGAAGCGTCGTTCTTCATCGATGTAGCCTTTGAAGTGCGGCTGTTCTTCGACTCGTACTGGTTCCCAACCTTCGCGCCGTTTAGCCATCAAGTTGGCTGCATCCGGCTGGCTGTTCTTCATTACGCTCGCTCGAACCCACCTATATACGTATCCCTGCAGTTTGACCGGCTCGGGAATGAGACTTGGTGGTTGCCACGTCTGCGGCCGTTGGTTGAGTTCCCGGTCGTCCATTTCGCGATCAGCGCGGGTGGTTGCCGGTGTTTCTTCCTGTGGCACTTCGGTGTTCATCGATTCGTTATGCTCGTTATGGTCAATCATAGTTTTATCCTTCCAGCTTCATCATCTCTACTGCGTACTGTTGCGGGGTAAGACCCAGCTTTCCAGCAAGCTCGACTTGAGATTTGGTTAGTCTAATCCGTTTGGAGGAGCGACTTCGAGTGGCGGGAGCAACTACGTTGGCCTGCGGAGCACGGTTAGTGGGGGATTTGCCTCCACCTGCTTCCATTTCTTCCCCGTCGTAATATTCGGGAAAGCGGCGACGCATCGTTTTGTCGATCGCATCGAAATAATCGTCAGTCTGCGCGAACTCCGGTCCGTTATCCATCAACAACTTCTGGTGAAGCCCGAGGGCCGCGGAAGTCATTTCAGTATCGGTTCCAAACCAACCATTGCGCTCTTGCCACGCTAAGGTCTTAGTATCCGGTTTAGGAGCCTGCGACTGCTGTGCTCCATTAGATACCGTATTTTGCTGACCCTGTAAAGGCACTTGCTGTTGATAATTTGCAGGTTGCTGCGGGGTGGAGCGCTGCATACCCAGCGAGTTGAGGTTGTACTGCGCCGAAGACAGCTTCCGCTGTGCCTCGGTAATCTTGTCCGTATCACCGGATTCGTACGCATCACGCCATTCCCGCTCTGCAACTGAGGCTCGAGTTTCAGCCAGATCACGCTGCTGCTCGAGGTACGACTGCTCGCCCTGCGAATACTGCTGCTTGAGTTGGCGGTTCTCGTCCATCATCCGCTGCGCGAACTTGACAGCTTCCTGCTTCTCGCGGGACTCACGCTCTGCACGGCGCCGTTCGTCATGGTAGACTTTCTTCGCCTGCTTGATGCGCTGTTTGACGGAGTCGGAGTATTCTTCCAACTCGTCGTTCTCGAGGTCATCGACAACCGACTTCGGCATAGGCTCACGGCCTCGGTCTGCCTCCGGCGTGTCGTCCTCTATGTCTATTTGGAGTTCATCCTCTTCGGATGCGGCGTTTTTTGGCTTTTTATCACCACTGTCTTCATCTGGAAAAGTGAACTCTTCGCTTCCGTCTGCTGATTTTTTCGGGTTATTCATCATTCATGTCCTCTCTTGTCGAGGTGGTTAAGCGCGTTCAATCCCGCGCGGGTCGGCGACTACTGCTTCGATCGCGTCGTCGTTGATGACGCGGAACTCTTTCCCGTGAATCTTGATGCGGGTGCCGGCGTTCGGCCGGACAAGGACGAAGTCGCCCTCTTTGCACCACGGCCCGTCAGGGAATCGGGCTTGGTCTCGGTAACAATCTGATCCCATCTTCATGACGAACAGGACGGTCGAGAGAATTTCTTCCTTCCGCATATAGTCGTCAGGTTTCAGGATGCCGCCGGTGGTCTTCTGCTCAATCTCTGGGCACATGCACAGGATGCGATAACCGACTGGGTCGGGAACTTGGCTTGCGAGTTCTTCAGGGTTGGACCCCAGAAACCCTGCGGCTGGCGGCGGTAATTTGATATTAAGTTTCGACACTGGTACCTCCCTCTGCGTCTTGCATTTCGTCTTTCTTGATCATGTCGGCGGTTTCAGCGATAATGCCGTTCGCCTTGATCAGCCCCAGCCGTACACCGCACACAGCCTTGTACTCGGCAAAGTCTTTCGCTTTACCGGCTGCGATGTCGTTGTCTAAGGCTTGGACTTCTTCGCGGATTTTATTCGATATGTATTGCAGTACGTCCATCGATATTTTCCCTCTTGTCAGGATTCATCATTACCGTCTTCCTTCGGCTGCGGAGAGGCCCGTTCTGCACGATCCTCCTGCCTCTGTCGTTCGGCAGTGTCTTTATTGAGCAATTCTTGCGAGATTTCAACCCCCATCCGCAATCCAGCCTCTTGCTGCTTGGCTGAAAGCTGCTCTTTGTCGGTGGCGATCTTGGCGCCAATCTTGAGACCTTCGATGCGTTCGCGTGCTGCCAACTCGTCTGCGCGCGCTGCGGCATCGACGGCGATCTTCGTTTCGGACTGCTTGAGCTTGTCGGCGGTGGCTGCAATATCGGCCTGTGTTTGCACGCCCTTCATCTGCTGATCGGTCTCGCGAGCCGTGTACTCGAGTTGCAGACGCTGTGCTTCCAACTGCTGCTTCTGTTCCTTGAGTTTGAGTTCGCCCTGCTTGATCTGAAGCTCGGCTTGCTGCATCTGAACCAGCGGGTCTTGCTGTAGCTGCTCGTTCTTTTTCTGCTGCGCTTCGCCTTGGCTCTTGCGTAGCAACTGCTCCGCTGCCTGTGCCTGCAGACGCGACAGATCGACTTCCGTTCTTGGATCGATCTTCTGGCCCGGAGGTGGTAGTGCCACACCGGCCTGTTCTTCTAGCTGACGGCGGTACTCGAACCCAATGTGCTCCATGATGTGAGCTTGCGCCGCGGCCATGATCGCAGGCCCGTTCGGGTTTTTCTGTACCAACTCCATGATCTTCGGGTCTTGCATCGCCGAAACGTGAACCGCAAGGTGCGACTCGTGATCCTGCGACAGGAACGCCTGCGCTGGTTCTCCCTTGAGGATCGCCATGTTCTCGCTGACGGGGTCCATCGGTTCGGGGTCTTCCTCTGTCGGGACGAGCTTGTCGGCGTTCTTGACTCCGATCACTTCCAACATATCGCGGTGGAGTTGTGCCATGTCGTAAACGTCGGGCGACTGCTGCGCCATCTGCATCACAGTCTGGTACTGGACAATCTTCTGCGCCATTGTTGACGCATTGGGGTCGCTCACTGGGATCACTTCGACTAGGTCGTAGTCTTCTTTACGGGCTGACGCTTCCGCGCCATCGGGCGTGTAGCTATATTCTTCGTCCGCGTAATCCTTGATGATGTCCTTGAGCAGCTTGAACTCGGCCTTCATGGCATAGTGGATGCGCGCTTGGATAGCAGACATCGACTTCAGCGTGCGCTCCAGCAGAGCCAGCGTGGTACCCACCGGCGCTTCACCGGACATTTCGGATATCTGAATGTCGCCAGCATTGGCGAACCGGCGCCCTTCAGTTGTGATTGTATCCAGCAGAGCCAGCAATGTTGCGCTTGGCTCCCCGAACGGTAGTGGCATGATGTTGTCTCGGATCGAACCGGTCGCCACATCGACGTCCCTGAACTCACCGGGGCCGATCGGTTTATCGCTATTCTTGACCCGCAGCCCCTTGGACTTGAACCCGCCGCGCAGGTTCGACAGAGTGCCGGCATCCACCAACTGACGGATCAGAGATGTACCGGACTTCGCGTACGCGCCCACGAGATGAATGAGGCCCAGAGCGTAGAACCCGAAACCCGGCACGTAGCCGTAGTGGACGAAATGCGAGCGGCGTAGTTTCTTTGGGTCATCAGGCGACCAGTTCCGGCGGATGGACAGCACCTTGCCAGACATGCTCTCCATCGTGACGATATAGGGTAGCTTGACCTTGCCGTCTTCCGGCGTGCGGAACGGATCGTCCTCGAGATTCAACTCGACCTGCATCTCGAGGAGCTTGTATCTCTCATCATGCTCGGCTTGGTAGCCCTGCAACGCAGCCAATTTCGACTCAATCTCGGACAACTGCCCACCGGGGTCGTCTAACTCAACCTCGGAATAGAACCCATCGCGCATCAGGCGCAGCACTTCGTTCTCGGTCTTCCGCATCACATGGGTTATGCGCTCTGCTGACTTCACGGTGCTGGCGCCGAACGGGACAACAACGTCTTCGGCCGGCACATAAATCGACACCTGCCGGTCTAGCGACGGGTCATAATAAACTTTCTTGAAGGAGTTACCTGACAGGCCCAGACCCCACAGCATCCGCTCGTGCTCGGCGCGATACTCGTCCATGCGTTCTGTCAGTTGGTAGTTCATGTCCTCGAGGACACGTTTCGCTGCTTCCTTATTCTCCGGCGTTTCCTGCCCGATAATTTTCGTCTTCACCGGACCAGAGGCTGGGAACGTCTCCATCATGGTCTCGGACTGAAACTTCACCAGAGCTTCGGCCAGCAGCGGGTGGTACACTCCGCATGCGCCATCCCACGGTTCAGAGCGGTCTTCGAACTTCAGGCCCAGCAACTCGATCCCGTCGATATATGTCTGCACCCAGTCCGCGCGCGAGTTCACATCGTCGTCAAAGTCTTCCTGCAACTCGGCAGCAAGGACCATGAGCGTTTCATCTTCCATTTCTTCAGCAAGGTTTTCCGAGAACTCGGCGTCTTCATCTTCTTCGCCGTCTTCGCCGTCTTCGTCGCCTTCGGCGTAGCCGTCTTCATCTTCCAGCATGATGTCGATTTCCATGACAACTGGATCGTCAGGACTTTCTTCTTCACCGACTGGAGGGAGGTTCATCGCTTTTGCCATGCTATTTACGGCCATGTGTCAGTATCCTTGCTTCTTGAGCCATTTACCGACGACCAGAATCTCGGCCGAGGTGTAGGCGCTCTTAATCAAATTTGCCCGTACCGATAGCACGGCTATATTCCCTTTAACATATCCTTTGTCAGGGTCCAACCTATCGACGCTCGCCGATCTGCTAGTCGCACGTCCCTCGCACCCCTTAATTCTCATCTTCACCCCAAAAACTGGGCATCTGCCGTCCAAGGCCATTAGTATATCATAAATGTCCTGAATCTCGATATCGATCGGCACACTGTACTTCGTCGCTCGTTTCTTGCATCTGGTGTACGCTAGCTGTGACCATCGCCACGGCGTCCCTTGTCTGGCTCCGTCGCCTATACTGTTGCACTCCAGACACGCGCCTGTACTAGTTAGTCGACCCAGCGTGTGCCCCCTCTTGCAGGGTTTACCCGCGTCATAGTGCATGATTCCTCCCTCAAGCGCCTCTTCCCGCGTGCTCGGTAAGCTAGTAGTATCCTTTTCCATGCCGGCTTCTCCCAAAATACTCAGGCTCATCCGGCTCATCCATCGCGGACCTGATATACCCGCCCTGCCTAAACCGGTGCAACGCCATAGAGGTGCTATCTACCAGATCGTCGTGTTCTCCCGAAGGAAAATCTGCAACTTCATCGATCACCTCTTCGGCCCACCGAGTAGCAGGCGCCCATACCATGCCAGATGCAAACAAGTCGGCCACACCGTTCAGACGGGAGATTTTGTCGTTCCCACGAGTCGGGGTAAACTCCTGCACCGGGATGCCCATCGACCGTAGCTCGTAGATCAAAGGCGCACCTGAAGCCTTTTTCTCGATTATGATCCCGTCCGGTTCCCATGCCTTATACTCTTCGAACACCTTTCGCTTGAGCGCTGGGAACTCCAGCCGGTCCTTCGTCGCATTGAGTAGTATTATATTAGCCTGTGGATACCCATCAGGTCCATCCCTATAAAAGACACCCCACGTCGTACACGCCGAATAATCGGCTCGGTTGTTCTTTTCGAACGCGGTATCCCAACTCTGCAGGACGAACTCACACTGCGGGGGCCGCTCCTCCTCCCACTTCTGCCACCACTCCCGCTTCACGATCGCCGCGGACTCACTGACTGGGTTCTGCTGGTACTGAGCCTGCCACGTGCTGTTCGGCAGTTCGGCCTTGAGCGCCTTCATTTCGTCTTCGGGCCAGAACTCGGGCCACAGGGTATTACCGGAGGGGAGGATGGCGGGAAACTCGATCACTTCCCACTGGTCACCGCCGGTGCGGGTCGCCGCGTCCTTCAGCAACCTTCCCGTCAAGTCTCTCTTCGACCAGCGCGTCATGACGACCACGATCGCTCCGCCCGGTTGCAAGCGCGTTCTCGGCCCTTCCATGTACCAGTCGTAGACCTTATCGTAGATCGCGGGGTTGCTTTCGGCCTGTTTCGCCTCCTGCTCCGAGTGGGGGTCATCGATGATCAGAATGTCAGCGCCTTTACCGGCCATCGCCGCACCGACGCCCAGAGCGTGATATTCGCCCTTCTTATTCGTGCTCCAGCGCGCAGCCGCCTGACTATCGGCGCTCAACGTCACATCTGGGAACACTTCGGCATAATCTTCGTCGTCATCGATCAGGTTACGCACCTTACGACCAAAGCCCGTAGCCAAGTCGGCCGTATGGGATGCCTGAATGATCTTCTTACCCGGAAACTGACCGATAAACCACGCGGGAAGGAGGTAACTGGCGAACTCGGACTTCGTATGTCGCGGCGGCATGTTGATAATCAGGCGCTTCAGCTTACCCTGCGCCACTCTCTCGAACGCATCGGCCATAATCGCGTGGTGCCGGCCGGAAATAAACGACGGCCATACTCTATTGACGAACGGGATGAACTTTTGCTGCGACTCCTCGCGGCTTTTCAGCTTCTCGAGCTTATCTAGCTCCGCAAGCAACTGCTGTTGCTCATATGGGTTCATTTTGGGCAGTATTTTGGCTATGTCGGCGAGGTTTACGCCTTCCAGCCCCTTTTTCTTAGGTCTGCCCCTCGACGCCGTCGTGGTCTTCGTCTTCACCATCGGTTTCTTCCTCATCGTCGTCGAGTGTGCGTACGGTACGGTACTTTTTGGCCTCTTCGTCGCTCACTTCGGCGTAATCTGCGTCCAAAATGGCAGATTCTGCTTCCAAATCAAGTGTAGACGGTAGCGCATAGCTCTCTTCCGACTTCAAAAGACGCTGCACGCGCTCCTTGATCGCCGACTCCAGTGCTTCGGGAGTGTTATAGTTGACGGTTATCTCGCTCCGCTCGGTGAACAGCGCAATATCCGAGTGCTTGCCCAGAAGTTCGATCGCGCGTAGCTCTATCTTGGGATCGCCGGCCATCGCCAACTCCAGCAGCTTATTCAACAGGGCTGACCGGATCGCCCCCATGTCGTGACCAAGCTGGTGCGCGTAGCGCTCGAGGAATATTTTTGCCCCCATCGCTGCGGGAAGTGAATTGATGCTCTCGGGTTTCTTGCCTTGCGCGGCCTGTTCGATAAGTTTCTTCTCCGCGGCCAGCGTCCGTTCGTCCACCTCGGGAAGTGATCCAAGCTCGCGCAGCGCATCGGCTGTGTCTGCGAGCACCTTCAGTTCTTCCATAGGCGTTGCTGCTACCTGCGGAGCGTCGTCATACGGGACGGGGTGGTCTTTTGACGGTTTGACTTTGATTGTGCGGCGCAGCGTCGGTTTTTTTGTCATACGGCCTCTTGTCAGCCTCTCTGTGTGGTTAGAACCCCTTGATAGACTATGTGCCGTTAAATGAAAAGACCCCCGCCGCGAGGAGGCAACGAGGGTCTTCATACAGGATGGTTCAACAAGGAGAGCAACCAACGAGCGTATTCAGACAGAAAAACACGATAGTGTCAAGGGCAAAGTCCAAAAAGTCCCATTTAGTTGTTTTCGGACATTTGGGACATTTTGATCAATTTTGACCAATTTTGACCAATTTTGATCAATTTTTGGTT
>TARA_R110000787_G_scaffold14013_2_pt1 | contig 29009 bp, 27 predicted proteins | sample TARA_R110000787 | Tara Oceans TARA_R110000787 (sample SAMEA4397920) | marine metagenome | biome: Polar Biome; feature: [DCM] deep chlorophyll maximum layer (ENVO:01000326); material: water (ENVO:00002006), including particulate matter (ENVO:01000060) such as... | depth 35 m | reverse complement strand
CGTAAGATACTGATATCGACATCAGGCAGATTGCTCTTAATTGGAATCATCTGATTATCATTGGCATCATGGTCATCACCTGTGTCAATTTTATCCGTGATACTACGGCGCGCACCTGTTGGCGTAATGTTATGTTCAAGGTTGAAGGCGACTTGTTTTTCGCGGCGACGATCGGTCTCATCAATCGCTTTTTGCATACTGTTGGTAATACGATCAGCATAAAGGATAGCCTTACCATTGATATGACGCGCAGCTCGTCCAATGGTCTGAATCAAAGCACGCTCAGAACGCAAGAAGCCCTCTTTGTCCGCATCAAATATCGCAACCAATGACACCTCAGGCATATCAAGCCCTTCACGTAGCAAGTTAATACCGACCAGCACATCATGCACGCCCGTACGCAGCTCATGGATAATCTGCATACGCTCAAGGGTATCGATATCCGAGTGTAGGTAAGCAACTTTGACATCGTATTCTTTGAGATAGCTGGTCAAATCCTCTGACATACGCTTGGTCAAGGTAGTGATTAACACGCGTTCGTCTTTTTCTCTGCGTTTAGTAATCTCTGATAACACGTCATCGACCTGCGTTAATACAGGACGAATCTCAATCTCAGGGTCAATCAAACCAGTCGGACGTACGACTTGCTCGACCACTTGCTCACTATGTTCCAGTTCATACAATGCAGGCGTGGCGCTCACATAAATAGTCTTAGGCTTGATACGCTCCCACTCTTCAAACTTCATGGGACGGTTATTCATCGCGCTTGGTAGTCGAAAGCCATAATTAACGAGATTCTCTTTACGTGATCTATCACCTTTATACATTGCACCAATCTGCGACACAGTCACGTGCGACTCATCAAGAAATAATAACGCATCTTCTGGAATATAATCAAACAAAGTCGGTGGTGCTTCCCCTGATGGACGACCAGAGAGATGCTGTGAATAGTTTTCGATACCGTTGCAGTAGCCGAGCTGTTGAATCATCTCAAGGTCATACTGAGTACGCTCTTTGAGACGTTGCGCTTCTATCAGCTTGTTATTTTCACGGAAATACTCTAGCCGTGGCTCAAGCTCAGCGCGGATGGTATGACTAGCAGCCTCCAATTTATTGCGCGGCGTCACGTAATGTGATTTTGGATAAATAGTAATACGCGGCACTGTACGCACCGTCTTCCCTGTTAAAGGATCAAACCACGTGATTTTTTCCACTTCATTATCAAACAAGTGCACACGCACCGCTAGCTGCTCAGACTCAGCAGGATAAATATCTAACAGCTCACCGCGAAGACGATAAGTACCACGCCCAAAGTCCAGCTCGTTACGCATATATTGCATTTCAACAAGACGTTTAATGGTAGCAGTGCGATCAATTTTGTCCCCAACGACGACGTGCAGCAGCATTTTTAAATAACTTTCTGGATCACCCAAACCATAGATACAGGATACCGAGGCGACAATAATCGCGTCACGGCGCTCTAAGAGTGCTCGCGTCGCTGACAGACGCATCTGGTCAATATGATCATTAATGGCGCTGTCTTTTTCGATAAAGGTATCGCTCGCTGCGACATAGGCTTCTGGCTGATAATAGTCATAATAACTAACAAAGTATTCAACCGCGTTATTGGGGAAAAACGACTTAAACTCACCATATAATTGGGCAGCAAGCGTTTTATTATGTGCCATGATAATAGTTGGACGTTGCGTCTCAGAGATGACCTTTGCCATGGTATAGGTCTTACCAGAACCCGTCACACCCAGTAATAGCTGCTCATCCATGCCAGCATTAATACCATTAACCAGTTTCTTTATCGCTTGCGGCTGATCGCCTGCTGGCTCAAACTCGGTGACCATCTCAAAAGCACGACTTGATATTTGTGTCCCAGACGCGTTGACACCACTAATTTCAGCTTCGCCTTGCAGCTGAGTGGCCAATTGATTTAACTGACGCGACGAGCGCGGTTCAGGCATTCGCATAATGGTTGTCTTCCTGATATTTATAAAAAATTATAAGAGGTTAGGTTTATAACAATATGGGGTTAAACCTTTATTTTTAAAGGTCATGTATTGCGCAAAACGCCCACAAATGGATGCACAAACACTCAATAAAAAGCATAGAAACTCAGGTATAGTTCAATGACCATTAATCAAGGAACGAGTTATGAAAGGTCACTGTCTGTGCGGTAACGTCATCATCGAATTAGAAGATATTAATACCTTTGAGGCGTGCCATTGTACGATGTGTCGTCGTTGGGGCAGCGGACCATTAATGGCGATACATAGCCACTCAAAACCTGATATTAAAGGTGAGGAGTCAATGACTATTTACCCCTCTTCAGCATGGGCGGAGCGTGCGTTTTGCCATAAATGCGGCACCAATCTCTATTATCATCAGCTTAGCTCTGAGACTTATGTCCTGTCACTAGGACTGTTTCAAGAGAATCCAAACCTTACTTTTGAGAGCCAGATTTTCATTGATAGAAAACCCGATTATTATGAATTTGCCAATGACACAGTCAACTTAACTCAGCAACAGCTGTTTGATAAATTCGCAGAGAAAGGCATTAGACCAAAGGACTAAATATTTATAAGGCTTAAAATGCGTATGACTATTCTTAACTTAACGTCAATTAAATCAAATTTTAATACGATTGAATATGCTGGCGTGTGCACGGATTGTTATCAAAGCGTCTATTTTAGCGGTTAAATTTACAAAGGTTTTCATGATTAACAAACTCATTACACGACCCTTGTATAAAGCCTAAATGTTGGGGTTCCATCTGTTATTTAAGCTGTTATTATCGATAATGAATTTATAAGCAGTCAGCAACACCTTAATAAATAAAAATTTAAAGAGCTGTTGATAATTAGAAACTTAGATTTATTAAAATAGAATAATGGAGCAGAATATGAGAGAACGTTACGCAAGTGGAATAGATGACGCAACTGCAAAAAAAATGATCGATTTGTTGAATGCTAACCTAGCAAATCTCATTGATTTGAGTATGGATAGCAAGCAATGTCATTGGAATCTTCAAGGTACTGGTTTCATTGGTGTACATCAGTTATTGGATGACACTTATGGACGCTTAACAGAAGCTTATGATACAGTCGCTGAGCGCATTGTTATCCTTGGCGGCAAAGCCAATGGTATCTCTAAACGTGTCGTTGAGGACTCTATCTTAGAGACTTACCCGACTGATATCACTGACGTTGACCAGCATGTTCGTGAGCTGACCAATCGCTATAAGACCATTGCTGCGTCTTTGCGTGAAGGGATTGATGCCGCTGGCGATGCTGGTGATGAAGATACCGCTGACTTATTGACTGAAGTGAGTCGTACTGTTGATAAAGATGCTTGGTTTATCGGTGCAAATGCCCCGAAAAAAGACACGTCTAAAAAATAAGCACGTTTCAACATAAGATTAACTTATTTGCTAAATAGAAAAAGGTCACCTCTATGGTGACCTTTTTTATGTTTGACGATTTTGACTAGAATCATTAAACATCAATACCGATGAATCGTATATTACTGGTATTAATTTTTCTTGCTTGCTGTGGCTACGCAGACAGAGGCTGCAAAACATTTATACCAGCACTAGCATAGATCTTTTAGGAACTTTAACTATATTTCTAACACACACTTTAAAAAATACCTTTCACAATTTGCTTCATCTGCGGTAACAGCTCACTTAATTGGTTTTCAGTCTCTGAGGTATCTTGCGGTAAAGATTGCTTTAAAAAAGCGGCAGTAATTTGTGGCTGTTTTGCTAAGATATTTTGACCGACAGCAGTGTCGTAAAATTTGATTTGGGCATCCACTTCCGCTTGCGTATAGTAAGTTTTTGCTGCACTGATATAAGCTTGCGTTAAGGTTTGAATATCTGCCGTATTACCTATCCCATTGGTCATAATTTTAGCATATTGCCCTAACACACTTTGGATCTGATTTTGTAGCTCACGTTGACGTTTATTCAACGGTTTATCAGTCGCCTGTTGATTCTGAGTTTGCGTATTGATTGCATTGATAGCCGCTTGCTTGCCATCGACGATAGATTGTATTTGCTCATCAATGTGCATCACCTGCATGAGCTTAATGATAGAGACATCAGTCGGTAACGGGCTGTTGACTCTTTCTAATTCATTAATCTTACTAACAGTATAGGGTATTGCTATAACCGTTTCTGAGTGTTGAATTCGATTGGCATCACCGTGTACGATTAATTCTGCATTGGCTTGTACAGCAGTAGCTGACATTAAAGTCACTACTACTAATGCCAGCAACGGTGATACTATCTGTGTATGGCGATTAGGATGTTTTGTTAACGGTTTTAAAGGACTTTTCATATTATGTTCTCATTCTTATTATAGATTATGAATGTTCATTATCAGGTAAGCGTAAGATTTCAGCGTTAGGGACAGATAAAGTTAAGATAGCTTCTTGAAACAATGACTGACTGCGAAACTGATTTTCTATACTTTCAAATTTGTGCGCAATCTCATGTTCATGTTGATTTCCAGCAATATCGACCGCCGCGACCATAAATATTTTTTTGGGACCTACCCACTCCAAATGCAAGTAAGAAACACTATCAATATCTGGATGCTTGATAAGCTCTGATAAAATATAATCGTGCATTTTTTCTGAGACTCTATAGCCAACCAAAAAATCACGATTACGACTGATTAAAAAGACTGCCACTACGGCCAGCAATATACCGACAATGATGGACCCAAGCGCATCCCAAAATGGTTCGCCTGTATAGGCGTGCATTGCCATAGCAGCTGCGGCCACAACCAACCCAATGACTGCCGCCAAATCTTCAAAGAAAACACCGCGCAAGGTGGGGTTAGAGGTGTCCATCACATAGCCGATGGCACTGACATTAATCGCTTCGCCATGTTTTTTACTTTGCAAATACGCTTGTGTTAAAGAAAATCCTTCAAGCACAAAGGCGACTGCCAAGATAATAAAACCGATGGTATAGTTGGTTTCAGTTTCAGCTGCATTCCACTCGGTAATGCCAGTATAAATAGACACTACTGAACCTGCCATAAAGACGCCAAACGCGGCAATCATCGACCATACATACGACTCTTTACCGTAGCCGAGTGGATGGCTTTTGTCAGCAGGTTTGACCGACTTTTTCTCTGCAACGATTAACAGTGTACCATTGCCCGCGTCTGCCCAAGAATGCGCTGATTCCGCTATCATGGAAGCGGAACCCGTCATAAACGCCGCTACTGTTTTAGCAATCGCAATAATAAGATTGGCACCAACTGCAATCAAAACCGTTATTAATGAGCTCGATTTTTTGTCATCATGGCTTGGCGTAGATTTAGAGGGGTCAGAATTGGTATTATCTGAAGCATTAAAAGGGTTTTGAGCGCGTGAGCGACCAATGCCGTGCGTATCAGCGCGCGGCGTTGGCTCATCTTTTGGATTGGATTCTGGCGGTTTTAAACTCATCTAGGTCTCAATAAATGGATGGTTTAAGGTATAAAACCAGACTAGTTATATATAAACACTAGCTGATCTATTAGTTACTTTAGATTCCATTTACTGTAGTCAAAAAACCTGTTCTTATCAGTAATGTTTTGGTGAGAGTATGTTTATTGTCTGCATTAATAAGCAGATTATGCGCTTGATACTTTATTAGTCAATTTACTGATGTCACAGCTGATACGTTGCGAGCCTTCCATACGCAGCTTTCTGCGCTCTAAGCCTGCGTCAAATCGGCATTGTTGCAAGGCATCTTTAATCTCAAGCTCAGGGATTAGCGTGGGTTTACGATTTTCATCAATCGCCACCATGGTAAAGTAGCAGCTGTTGGTATGGCGAACGGTACGTGCACGTACATCTTCTGCCTCTACTCGAATACCGACTTCCATTGAAGTCTTACCAACGTAATTGACACTAGCTGCAAACGTTACCAACTCTCCAACATGAATAGGCTCACGGAACATTACTTGATCAACTGACAGTGTCACCACATAACTACCGCTATAGCGACTGGCACAGGCATAAGCGACTTGGTCCAGCATCTTGAGCAAATCCCCACCATGGACGTTACCAATAAAATTGGCCATATCTGGCGTCATAAGCACTGACATATACAGCTCATGGTTTAATGGGACTGTTTTGGCGGTAGAGCTGGTGTTATATTGCGTCATAATGTTCCTTAACGGGGGTAGAATCTATTTAAAGTGCTATTTATACATTAGCAATTTCGATAGCGCAAATATAGTCGATTTAACTTAACTACTAGATTAGCTTAACCAATGAAAATGATAAGCAAGCCAAGCCACGATAGCACTCACTGAACCTGTTAAAATACCACCCCAAGCAAAATCAACCAAAGCGGTGTCCAGAGTAAAACCTTTATATAACGCTAAGCTAGTAAAATCATAAGTACCGTAAGCCATTAGCCCTATTAGAGCGCCCAATAAGAAGATATGGTGAATCGGCGCATTTGATCTGATTTGTGGGTATAAAATAATAATACACAGCGCCAATAGGTAAAACAGATAAAACACCCCAGCAGCAGTCATATTTGGCTGTTCGGCAAGTAAGTGTCCGATACGCTTTTCATAAAACAGGCCGGTCATGGTCTTCAGCCAAACAGCATCAATGCCCAAAAATATGACAAGAGAAGCAAGATAGATATAAATATAACCCATAGTAAGATCCTTTTATAATAGGGACTAAAATGTAGCCTATGAATGCCATGCATCAATGTTGTTTGGCTTGACGGCAGTGACTTGCACGACTCCAATCGTACGTTCCAAAAACCCCCCTTCGCAGTAGCAGAAATAAAACTCCCATAAGCGAATAAACGCTTCATCATAACCGAGTGCTTTTATCTCCTCACGTTGTGCCATAAACGCAGTACGCCAATCCCGCAGCGTAAAAGCGTAGTCAAAACCATAATCATGCAATTGTTTGATGACCATATCGGTCTGCTCAGTAAACTGCGTAGTCAATTCTTGATTGGACAATAAACAACCACCAGGGAAAATATGCGTCTGAATAAAATCGACCGACTTTATATAGTCTTGATAATTTTGATCATTAAAGGTAATCGCTTGTAGCACCATCAAACCCGTTGGCTTCAGCAGGCTATTACATTTAGCAAAAAACGTCGGCAAATATTCGTGTCCAACTGCTTCAATCATCTCAATACTGACTAATTTATCGTATTGTCCTGCCAGCTCGCGATAGTCTTGCTTCAGTAAAGTAATTTTATCCGACATTCCAGCCGCTTCTACACGGCGCTGCGCCTCTTCATATTGCGCATCCGAGATAGTGGTCGTCGTTATATGACAACCATAATGCGTTGCTGCATAAATAGCAAACCCGCCCCAACCAGTCCCAATTTCTATGACAGTATCTTCGGGTTTCAGTTGTAAACGCTCACAAATCAAAGCGAGTTTATGCTGCTGCGCCTCAGCCAATGTCGTATCTACTTTTTTATAGACTGCTGATGAGTACATCATCGTATCGTCTAAAAAACGCTGGTACATGTCATTACCTAAGTCGTAATGTGCCAAAATATTAGACTTTGAACCCAATTTATCATTACTGCGTAACTTATGATTGGCTCGCTCAAAGGTTTTACTAATAACCGCAAAACGATTTTCTAACTGATTAAGTACCGCCAAATTACGCGCTGCTAGTCGAATCAAACCCGTTAAATCATCTGTATCCCATTCGCCATTGATATAGCTGTCCGCTAGCGCAATAGAGCCGCCAAATAATAACTGACGATAGACGCTGCTATCATGAATGGTCAGCGTCACATCCAATGTATGACGACCGATAGCTGAGCTACTTATATTGCTAGAAGCAGCTGTGCCAAAACAATGCGGCTTAGCATCCTGCCCAACAAACTCCTCAATGATAGTAATACCACCAAATTGAATGTGCTTCAAAGCTCGGAATATGGCTTTTCGCGCCAGATAATTCACGCTATTACTAACTGGCTGCAAAATAGCACTATCGTTAACCGTTTGATTGATGTGAGCAGTGATTTTTCCTAATGTTGATACGGGTGCCTTGCTTGCTAGTCTTGCTGACATCATTTATCCATCCTTGTATAATTATTCGATAGCAAAAGCTCTGCGTTAAATTCTTGAGTCTTTGAACCTTTAAAGTTTTGAAGTTTTGAAGTTTTGGCATAATAGTTACTGTCACTGCTCATGCTTATTATTGCCATTCTGCTGCTTGCTATCGGCTAATGTTTCATCGTAATTAATATAGGGTACTTTTTTGATAGCATAGAGTTTAAAAGCCTGCCCATAAATACGCATTAAAGACGTTATATTCATCAGTGGATTTTTGCGCAAACTTTCAGAAATCGTCGACGCTGTCATTGGTACGCCAGACATTTTAATACCTGTTTTTAATACTTCACCGCGCTTATCGCTGATATTTATAGCGATACGAACGTCCAAGCATTGATTAGACAGCTTTTTTTTCTCACTTTTTACTTTACTAATGACAGTATTTTTTATTGCCCTTTTAATCGTTACTTGCCACTGATACTGCTGGTCAATAGGATTAAAAGGTGAGACATGGAAATCTTTATCGTGACAAAACTCAGAGTTTGCGCCATCTAATAAAAACCCATAGTAATGGTGTTTATCCCATGGCGTATTAGATACTTCTGCCAATAGATGGCTGGGTTTTTGCTCTGTATCAAAACCCAAATAGAAATTTACTGGGCTAAAATATATCCCTGCATTACGGCAAACGACCATTCCAATCATATCGCCTGTTGGTGCACTACCCGTCCGTTCTATAAATGCTTGAATTAAACGTTGTTCTAGTGATTGAACATCTGATAAATACCCTCCTTTATCGTCAGCATCTTTGCTTTTACCTGGGCTATTTTTATCTTGTGTGCTCAATCCTTGTAAGTAATTCTCAGGATTAAACTGTTGTAAGGCTTTTTTTGTTCCAGAGAATAATAATTGTTTATTCCATAGCAGTTTTTTTAGGATTTTATTGCCGCTAAATGAACTGATATCCACTTCTGGCAATGTTTTCCCTGCTGCTAATGCAGTAATGTTGACACCCCAATAACGATAAGGATAGGCAAATTTATGCACACTCGGTAGCAACCGGCTGTGCCAAGTTATTCCGTGAAATATTTGGTGTGGCAAGCGCTTAGTATCATCTGCCAAGGTAGGCTCTACGCTTATACTGTTAGGCTGTTCTGCTTCTACCATACTTAATAACCTTAATTGGTAATGCTGTATTTAACTGCTACGAGTGCTTATCTTTACGAGCAGCAAAAAATCCCAGTTTTTTCTTTTTAAACGCTTTAGCCGCGGGCGCTAACATTGCAATGTATTGCACCAACTCTTGATTGGTCGTGGCAGAGACTAGCTGACGTTTCTTAAGTTTGCGTAATTGTTTGTCTGCTTTTACTGGTAAATCTTTATAGCGGAACGGCGTATGTGCGCTTTCAGTATCAGGTAAATGGCTTGGGTCAACGCTATCCTTAATATCGATGTTGCATCCCAATGCCTGACAGACACGTAGCGCGCTTCTTACGCCATCCTCATGGAAGCCGTTGAACCAATAAGCACCGCAAAAATGGGTGTGTGAATCGCTACTACCAGAGATATTTGACCACTGTGCTTGCGCGGCAATCATTTCATTATTAAATACTGGATGGCTATAGTCGATACGCTTGATGACTTGGCTCTCATCCACCTCATGATTGAGGGTGACTAAGTAATTATGCTGTTTGGTCAAGCGCTGCAAAATATTCATATGATAGGTCAATACGGGCTTTGTGGCAGTTTGCAGCGATTCTTTATCTTGTTTAATAGCATTTTTATCATCGATTAAATAATTCCAGCTTGCCCACGCCAGCGGTTTTTTGGGTAAGACTGAGGTATCGGTATGTAGAATGGCTGTGTTATCGGTAAAGGTAAAATGATTCAGTACTTCTTGCTCGGTAGGATTGGCATCTTGTAATATTTTGAGCGCTGTATCTGCATGACAGGCAAAGATGACTTCATCAAACACAAGTCCTTGCGTCTTATTATCTGTTGTATCTGTAACGCTCAATATCACCTTATTATCTTTGCGAGTAACTGATTGAACAGGACTGTTCACGCGAACGCTGCCACCTGCCTTCACAAAACGTCTGATCAGTTTATTTACATACTGCTTAGAACCGCCTTTTATCGTAAACCACTGCGGACGATTGACCACATCAAGTAAACCATGATTATCAAAAAATTGAGCGAAAAACACCAAGGGGAAATCTTGTACGTCGCGCAGACTGGTCGACCAAATCGCAGATACCATGGGCAATAGATAATTATCGGTGAATAAATCACCATACTTTTTAGTATCTAGATACTCGCCTAGCGTTTGCTTGGTAAAAACAGCAATATCCTGCCCCTGCTCACGCGCCTTATCATAATCTTGGCGCAGCTGACGCACCTGTTTATTAAACTGCAAAATATCATTAATAAATCCCCAAAACTTCGGATTCAGAAGATTCTTGCGCTGTGATAACAAGGTATTGAGCGTATGACCGTTATATTCGAAGTTGCGTGCAGTATTTTTGACTGAGAAACTCATATCTGTTGCTTGAAATGGTACTTGCAGCTCATGAAGTAAGCGAAAGAAGTTAGGATAAGTACGCTCATTAAAGACAATAAAGCCGGTATCTATGGCACTTTTTTCAACCTTATTAGGCTTGGACTTTTTACCATCTTGTAACGTCACATCAATGGTATTTACGTGTCCACCGATATAATCACTGGCTTCAAATACGGTGACGTCAAATTGCGTTGCCAAGTAATGAGCACAAGTTAAACCTGATACCCCTGAGCCAATAATAGCGATATTTTTTCTGACTTGTGCATCCTTCTTATCCTCTGAATGACGGCTTGTAGCCTTAAAAACGGCTTCTACTTGATTAGATAGCTGCTTAGATTTACGGCGCAAAAACGGCATAAAATATTCCTAGTTATTTTCTTTATAGGTGCTCAAAAATAGTAAAACTGGCTATTTTTTATTGATTTTTGTACTGACCTGTTGCCAAACCATATCAGGTAATGTTCCTAATACTTTTAATGGCAACGTCAGTTTTTTGGGAAATTCAATAACGTCATTGCCACTTTTTATACCATCACGAATCGCTTGACTTGCCTGCTGTGTAGTCTGTAAAAACGGCATCGGAAAATCGTTTTGTTTGGTCATTGGCGTCTCTACAAAGCCGGGAACTACTAAGCTCACTGACACGCCTTGCGGTGCAAGGGTAATCTGTAAAGTTTTCATTAAATAGTGAATAGCTGCTTTTGAGCTGCCATAAGCCTCTGCACGAGCAAAAGGCACGTAAGCCGACGCCGAGCCAATACCAACTAAGCGTCCTTTTGAAGCAATCAGCTTTGGCAGTACTCCTTCAATGGCATGCGATAACGTACCCATATTCACCGACAGCACTTTCATAAACGCCGCACTATCAAAGTTTGGCATATCTAAATACTCACACATGCCAGCGCCGCAAATCGCCAAATTAATTTCAGTAATTTTATCAAAAGCAGCAATCACCTTATCTCGATCCATTAGATCTAAATCGATAGTTTCTGCTCCTAATGATTTTAGTTCAGATAAGGCTTCCTCATCGCGACCGACGGCATAGACATGGTGTCCTTCTCGCAGATAGTCTTTTACCAGCTGATAACCAATCCCAGAGGTCGCACCTGTAATCACAATATGTTGTTTCTTAGCAGTGTCTGTCATCGCAAATATCCTTTTCGTCGTTTACTATCTTATTCTTGGTTTGGCTTTGATAAATCTTTATCTGATAAGCCTTTAGCAGCTTTATAGCTATTAACAATGTAATTTCATTAGCATTATTTTATTAACCAATGCAGTCTTTTATTTATCAAATCTAAATAATTATAGTATAAGCAAGTTGCTTTATTTGTTGTTACTTCGCAAACAGAGTGATATCGAAGATATGACGCAAATTGGCTCGACAACAACCTTTGCGCTAGCGTTAATATCTTTAATGTATAAAAACATGCAAAAAAAGCTTGACGTATTTTTTATCTTTGCTAGAATACGCCCCACTTAGCAAGAACTCGTTAGAGACTTTCTAAGCTCGCAGTAAGTCATTAAACACTTACCGCTTATTCTCCAATAGCTCAGTTGGTAGAGCAACGGACTGTTAATCCGTGTGTCCCTGGTTCGAGCCCAGGTTGGAGAGCCATATTTTAGTAGTAAATTTTTTGAATCATATTTGATTCGATTATGGCATTTGCCAAGACCCTCATCACTTTGATGGGGGTTTTTTTATGGTCGATATTTTTGTAGCTGTCGTTTAAATGAATAGACCATAACGCTGACTAAAAACCAAATAACATACTAATGTTGCCAAATTTCGCAATTAGATTGGTTGTAGCAATAACTTATCCCTATAATAAAGCCCTAAAAAATATATAATCTATCTCATCATACCCTTAACCATTCAAGGACTGGATTTTTATGAGTAATAATGAACAAATAACTTCCTCTGACAATACCCATTATCTGCATCATACTTTTTTTGAGCCGAGCCATAGTGATACTGTCATTAGTGCAACCTTGCTGATTGTACACGGCATGGCAGAGCACAGCGGGCGTTATGCAGACGTGGCGCAATTTTTAGCCGATCACGGTATTGCGGTCGCCACTTATGACCAGCTTGGTCATGGAAAAACTGTTAAATCAGCCAAAGACTTAGGTTTTTTTGGTGAAGAGCATCCTGTGCAGTCATTATTAAAAGATGTCATCGTCATGGCGGACAGCTTAAAAGCGTGTCATCCGAATGTACCACATTTCGTCATGGGTCACTCTATGGGCTCATTTATCGTCCGTAACGTCCTTAAACACCATGCGCGCAACTTTACCGGTGCTATTTTAATGGGCACAGCGGATGCCAATCCATTGATCAAAGTATTATTGCCGGTCAATAAATTACTGACAAAAGCGGCGCCTAAAAAGCCAAATGCCCTATTTGCTAACGTGATGAATAAAGTACTCAATAGCAAGCTTAATAATCGTATTTCTTCATCAAAGTTTGCGTGGTTAAGCGAAAATCCTGCCGCTGTTGAAGCTTATGAAGCCGATCCATTGACGGGTTTTGATTTTACCAATAACGGCTTTATGACCCTCTTTACACTGATGAATGCAGGCTTGCATAAAAACTGGGCAATGACGATTGCCAAAGATTTTCCAATGTTATTAATCAGCGGAGAAAATGACCCAATCGGTGATATGGGTCGCGGTATTCGTAATATTGCCAATCGCCTAGACAGACAACATTTTGATCATGTCTCTGTGCAGCTCTACCCTCATATGCGCCATGAGCCGCTCCATGAACAGAATAAAGAGCAGGTTTACCAAGATATCTTAGGCTGGATAAATAGCAATACCTAAGCCCATAAAATCCCGAAATTATAGTATCGTCTATCACGTTTGCTAAAAGTCGCCAAATTAGCGACAATACGGCAAGTTTTTTATTTACCTTCATCAATTCTAGGAATGTTTATGTCATTACAACAAACCATCGAACAAGCTTTTGAAAACCGCAACGAATATAGCCCAGCAACCATGCCGCAAAATGTCCGTGATGCCATCAATCAAGTGCTTGAGCAGCTAGATAACGGCACTTTGCGCGTTGCAGAAAAAAAGGATGGCGAATGGGTCGTCAATCAATGGGCAAAAAAAGCTGTCTTGCTATCGTTCCGCTTAAATGACAACTACGTTCAAGCAGCGGGCGAGCATGTCCAGTTTTATGACAAGGTACCAACGAAATTTGCGGATTGGACAGAAGCGCAGTTTAAAGAAGCTGGCGTGCGTGTTGTACCACCAGCCGTTGCGCGTAAAGGCTCTTATATCGCGCCAGGCGCCGTATTAATGCCATCGTATGTCAATATCGGTGCTTATGTCGATCAAGGCGCTATGGTAGATACCTGGGCGACCGTTGGTTCATGTGCTCAAATCGGTAAAAACGTCCATCTATCAGGCGGCGTCGGTATCGGTGGTGTTCTAGAGCCATTACAAGCCAATCCGACTATCATTGAAGATAACTGCTTTATCGGTGCGCGCTCTGAAATCGTTGAAGGCGTTATCGTAGAAGAAGGCGCAGTTATCTCTATGGGCGTCTATATTGGTCAATCTACTCGTATTTATGATCGCGAAACTGGCGAGATTCATCGTGGTCGCGTACCAGCAGGCTCAGTTGTTGTGCCAGGTAGCTTGCCTTCTGAAGATGGTACGCATAGCTTGTATGCAGCTATCATCGTGAAAAAAGTCGATGCGCAAACCCGTGCTAAAACATCCGTAAATGAGTTATTACGTTTAGCTTAAATTTGTATTACTACTCATATAATTATTGATTAAAAAGTCTGAATAAAAAAAGATGCTGAAGCTTTGTGCTCCAGCATCTTTTTTGTTGTTAGGTAGCAGCTTAATAGAGGACTTTACGTTATAATCTTTGTCTTGTCTGGGCGCTGAACTTCCGAGCGTTAGACAGATTATTAAACCTTTTTTATTTGATATGTGCTCGATGACATGATCAATCTTCAACTGTATTTGAAATATTATGAGTGAGTTATCTTTACGCACGGCTGCCATCCCTGTCACTGACCCTGAAGCGGGTCTGCGTTTGACGGAGATTTTCTACTCCTTACAAGGTGAAGCCATTACCTCAGGGCTGCCGACGATATTTGTGCGCTTGACCGGCTGCCCGCTTCGCTGCGTTTACTGCGATACCGAATATGCCTTTAGTGGCGGCGAACGTCAATCGCTTGAGACCATCATGGCAACCATTGCCAGCTTCCCTTGCAAGCGTATTTGCTTGACCGGCGGTGAGCCTTTAGCACAGCCTAATGCCATTGAATTGATGAAGCGTTTATTGAATAGTGGCTATGAGATTTCTCTTGAAACCGCAGGTGCACTGACGGTCGAAAATGTCCCGCCAGCGGTCAGCAAAGTGATGGATTTAAAAACCCCAAGCTCAGGTGAAGTCGATAAAAACTTATGGTCAAACCTCGATTACCTCACTCAACATGACCAAATAAAATTTGTCATCATGAATCGCACCGATTATGACTGGGCAAAAGAAAAATTGTTTGAGCATAAGCTAGACAAATTAGTCGGTACCGTGTGGTTTTCACCGATGTTTAATGTGGCACATGAAGATACGGCAAACGATAATAGTCCAGAAGTGCCAGTACTCGCACGTGAGCTTGCCGAATGGATGTTAACCGACGCCCTACCCGTACGTTTTCAATTGCAACTACATAAGATTATTTGGGCGGATGCCAAGGGCAAATAGTCTCTAAAATCTGAATGGATTCTCAAATAAATAGCAAGCCAAGGAAGAAAGGGACAGCTATGATCAAACTCATTTTATTGGGCTTATTAGCGGGCGCGTTTTTTAGCTCCACTTTTATTTTAAATGAGATGATGAGTAGTGCTGGTGGGCACTGGTTTTGGTCAGCAAGTCTGCGCTATTTATTTATGTGGCTCATCATTACTGTCCTGATTGCGATGCAGCATGGTTTTGGACGTATTAGAGAATTGAGCGCTATTTTCTTTCAGCATTGGCGATTTTGGTGTATTACCGGCAGTATCGGCTTTGGTGTGTTCTATACTGGCATTTGTTATGCTGGCGACCACGTTGCAGGCTGGGTGGTTGCAGCAACCTTTATGTTTACGGTGGTGACAAGTTTATTGGTGTTGGTGGCATTTGGGCAAAGATTTGATAAGAAATTTATCATTTATGCTCTATTGGTCTTTATCGGCGTAGTGATGGTCAATGTCAGTGAAGGCTTACATGCATCCACTCTCGCTGATACCGTACCTATGGCTGATATGCTGCTATATGGCGCGCTGCCTGCACTGATTGCAGCATTCAGTTATCCGATTGGCAATCAGCTGGTTTGGCAAGTGTCTCATAATTCGCGCAAACACAGTGCTGAGCAGCAACAGGCTCGTGATAATCTTCAGCCAAATGACACTGATGATAACATTGACACTCATACCCAACGCATCATTACCGAAGCCCCTATCCTACCTATCGATAGAGAAGCTGCGTCACGCTTACAAAATCTCATCGCGCGCATTCCTGCGATTGAAACAACCTTATTACAAAATGCCTTTAATAAAGTCTGGTTAATGACCCTAGGTAGTTTACCCTTTTGGTTACTATTGGGCTTAATCATACGTCCTGAGCAACCGGCGACCACACAGGTTTTTAATACGTTACTGGTAGCAGTACTCGCAGGTGTGGCGGCGACGAGTATATTTTTATATGCCCGTGAGCGAGCATTGACATCGAGCGAGGTGGCAGGCGTAGATTCTACTCAAGCCAGTGAAGTAATATTTGCTTTAATTGGCGGCATGTTATTACTGAATAATGCCCTTCCTTCTACACTGGGCTTGGTGGGTATTGCGCTTATCATTCTGGGACTGATATTATTTGCAAAAGATGGCTAAGGCTCAAATATAGCGATGATAAATAACTTTATTTTCCCCGATATCCTGCTGTATGTGTTGGATATGGTTGGGATCATCGCCTGTGCTATCGCTGGCACATTGCTCGCGCAGCACAAAGGTTTTGATATTGCAGGCTGCATATTAGTTGCACTGGTCAATGCTATCGGCGGTGGTACACTACGGGATATGGCACTTGATCGCCACCCCTTATTTTGGATGACAGATCTCAATTACGTCATTGTGATTACTGCCACCTCTCTTATCTTGCAAATGTTTTTTCATCTGTATCATAAAATTGATAACGCGCTTAAGTTCTTTGATGCTATTGGTCTAGCAGCCTTCAGTGTGATTGGCTTTAAAGTGGGATTGACGCAAGATATAGCGCCAATGATTGCTATTATGATGGGGGTTTGGACAGCCATTATTGGTGGTTTATTGCGTGATATCATTTGTAATGAGATTCCGCTCGTATTACAGCGTGAGATTTATATCACTGCCAGTATTGCAGGCTCATTGGCGTATGTGGTGCTCGACTACTGGGGGCTAGACGCGACAATAAACGAATTTATAATGCTATTTATCATCTTTGCCATACGTATGCTGGCATTGAAATTCGATTGGCACTTGCCTTCCATTCGTTTGATCGATTAACGGATTAGCCAGTTTTTACGATGAGCGAAGAAACTAGCAGCACTGTAATCTCAGTGCTTTAATGAGAATAACTCATGCCCATTATTGCCTTAGATTCGGATTTGATTACTACTTTTAACCCGCGCTCACTGATTTATTTGTTCGATATGATTGGTATTGTCGCTTGTAGTATTTCAGGGACGATATTAGCTAAGCATAAAAATTTCGACGTGTTCGGCTGCTTGCTGGTATCGATTGTGACGGCTATCGGCGGGGGTACGGTGCGCGATGTTATTTTGGATCGTCACCCACTGTTTTGGATGGTAGATATGAGCTATTTGACAGTTATTACCATCTCTTCACTGGTGATGCAGATATTCTTTCACCCCAATTCTAGACGCGTTGATACATTTCTTAAACTCTCTGACACTATTGGTCTGTCAGCCTTCACCTTAATCGGTATCAAGGTGGCTGATAGTATGGGCGCAAATATGCCGGTGGCATTATTACTCGGGGTTATTACGATTATTGTCGGCGGTATCATCCGCGATATGATTTGCAATGAAATTCCGCTGGTGCTACAGCAAGAGATCTATATCACCGCCGCTTTAACAGGTGGTATCCTTTACTTTGCGCTACACCATATTGGCGTGACCGCTTGGATTGCTGATATCTCAGCAATGGCGACGATTTTTACCTTACGTATGCTTGCTATTCGCTATGACTGGCAGTTTCCGACCATTGAATGGAAATATTAAAGCATAGAAATATTGACGCTTAGTGACTATTAGCGCAGTTACTATCTGTACCGTTAAGTCTCTAGTTTGCTTCGACCGTCTCTTTTACCAGCGCCAAATCTTTTATCATTAACTGCAAGCTTTGTTTGCCATTCCATTCATTGATGTCCAGCTCAAACAATATATGTACTTTTTCGGCACGGTAATCCCAAGCACTGCTATCAAAATTAAATTGAATCGCCTCAATCGGATACTGTACATCAGGATAACGTAGCGACAGTTTAAGGTGTTTATCCTTTAACACTTTAAAGTTCAACACTTCAAACACCCCATCAAATATCGGTGGCGCAAACCCATGTCCCCAAATACTAGACTCTGCAAGATGCTCAGCAAACCATAAGCTAAAATCACTTGCTTGCAAAGCACCATCGGTGAATTTTTTCTCAGCGAATACCTCATCCCCCATCTGTGCCAGCACCGCGTTAAATGCTGTCACAAAGGCATCAAAGTTACTTCGTTTCAACGTCAGTCCTGCTGCCATGGCATGACCGCCAAAATGACTGATTAAATCAGGATGGCTCTCGGCAACTTGTTCAATGGCATCACGAATATGCACGCCAGCAATAGAACGTGCTGAGCCTTTGATGGCATCTTCAGCACCTGTACGTTCAGTATTCGCTGGCGCAAAGACAATGCTTGGCAGATAATGGCTTTCTTTCAAACGTCCTGCGACGATACCGATAACACCTTGATGCCAGTCATCTTGATATAACACAATACTGCGGGTATTAGTGATCTTCTTCTCAAGCCTATTCTGAACGATAATATCATCGCTTTCTTCAACATCAGCTTCAATACCTGTATCAGCAGCAGCTAATGCTTGGACGATATTATCCGCTTGCGTACGCATCTCACCTTCTACTTGGCGACGCGTACGATTCAGCTGCTCAAGCTCTTGTGCCAATCGCTGCGCTGTTGCCCAATCATCTGCTAGCAAGCACTCAATACCGATGCGCATATTATCCATACGCCCAGCCGCATTAATACGTGGACCCAAGACAAAACCAAAATCTTGCGCCTGTAGTTTTTTGGGATCTCGACCCGCTTGCTCGAGTAACGCTAGTATGCCAAGAGAGCCACGTCCTTGACGAATAGCCGCTAAGCCATGATGGACCAAAATACGATTGTTTTTATCAAGTACGCCCACATCAGCAATCGTACCAAGCGCCACTAAATCCAAATATTGACTGACTTGTACGGTAGATTTGCCAGCATCGCGGCGCAGCTTTGCCAGTCGTCCGAGTACGTAAAAAGCTACCCCAACACCTACCAAAGCTTTACTAGCAAAAGTGCAATCAAGTTGATTGGGATTGACTACCGCTTCAGCAGGCGGTGTCTCTTTGGTGGTGAGATGATGGTCTGTAATAATGACAGTAATGCCATCAGCCTGCGCGCGCGCCACGCCTTCATGGCTTGAGATACCATTATCTACCGTGACGATCATTTGCGGTTGATAAGTTTTAATACCCAATTCGACAATCTCTGGCGTCAACCCATAACCGTATTTAAAACGGTCAGGCACTAGAAAATCAACCTTGGCACCCATGGCAGTCAGGGCGCGCATCATTAACGCCGTACTGGTTGCGCCATCACAGTCAAAGTCACCAACGATCAGAATACGCTGACTGTCATCAATAGCGATATCTAATAGATCTACCGCTTCAATGATACCTTTTAGCTTCTCAGCAGGCAGCAAACCAGCCAGCTGTGTCTCAAGCTCATCTGGCTGCATAATACCGCGAGCAGCATATAGGCGAGCAAGCGTCAATGATTGGGCGGCAAGTGGTTGCAACGCGGCGGGCAACTCGTCAATGCGAGTGCTGGTATAACGGGGAGTTAAATTTAGCATGAAGCTATTCTACTGGCTTTAGTAAGTGCTCACAATATTAATTTAGAGGTAATTTTTGGCATGTCGGTGCAAGGTTAGAGATTGCTTATACATCCATCATCACTTAACTTATAGAATAATTTGAGCGCACCTAGACAATGTATTTATTTCTAAACTTCTATTTTTAGCGTATGGCTTCATTTACAAAAACGGTGCAGATTACCCCTATTTTTCAGCATTTTGCTACAAAGCAGCGATTGTATGGCGTTTATAAATACATAAAATGGTAGGCATCTTATAAACACTGCAGTTGCTTGTTATTTATTCCATGCTTGATGTTTTATTTTTTTCTTTTAATTGCTATTTTTATCTATTTTAAGGATATTTCATGAAAACGACCCCTTTAGCTGAAAAACTACCGAATACGATTGATCCAAACTTAAATCTTGAACAAGTCAAAAAAGAATGTATCGCCATGGTCAAAAAGCGCGCCAGAATCTCTGCTGGTGTTGCTATCGTTCCGGTACCATTTTTTGATGTGGCAATTGACGCTAGCATGCTGACAATGCTTTTACCTGAAATCAGTGAGCGCTTTGGTTTACTTGAGGATCGCCAAGCAGCGGTAGATTTAGAGTCACGCGCTATTCACTGGAGTGCGCTAAAAGATCGTACCGTTGACTTTGCAGGCTTAATGGCAACTCGTGGTATCGTTAAAAAGACAGTGCAAGGCTTTGGTGGTCGTATCGCTGCTAAGCAAGTGACCAAATTTATCCCACTTGGTGGTCAACTGGTCGCAGGTACTATGGGCTATATGATTTTTAAGAAGATTGCTACTGACCATATCAATGAATGCTATAACTTAGCTAAAGACATTCAGCAAAAGCAACACGGCAAAAATGTCTAAAGTACTATTTTAAATAAAGAAGTTACCTATCGCTTAATAAAAAAAGCCCTGTACCTAACAGGGCTTTTTTGTGCCACCCATTTAATGAATCGTAGCGTTTTAAAACTAATGATTTATGTATGTGGACTTTGCTCAAACGAACCCCTTCGTCTGTAAAATAAAATCAGATTGTGATACAGAAATGTTGGCAAACGGAATCAGTACAATAGTATGGCATCATTGATATTAGAACAAAGATAATATATTATAAGATTCATTTTAAATGAATCTTATAATTTCGGTTAACGATTTGACTTTTAAGTGTTGAGTCACTGCGTTTTATTGGCTCATTCGGCGGTTCGAAATTTTGATTATCGTTATTAATTTCGTTCATTAATCTTAAATCACTAAATATTATCAATGTGAATATTCACTAAAGGATCCACAATGGCTTCACTACAAACATTAGCAATCGTCAAAGCAACGGTACCGGTACTCGAAGAGCATGGGACAGCGATTACTACTGTATTTTATAAGAATATGTTTCATGAGCATCCTGAACTACTTGATATTTTTAATGAAACCAATCAAAAGCTTGGTCGTCAACAGACTGCACTGGCAATGACAGTTTTGGCAGCGGCTAAACATCTAGAAAACTTAGCGACATTATTGCCGCAAGTGACGCAAATCAGCCATAAGCATCGCGCCTTACAAATCCTACCAGAGCACTACCCTATCGTTGGCAAGCATCTGCTTGCTGCCATCAAGGAAGTATTGGGTGATGCAGCAACTGACGATATCCTTACGGCTTGGGCAGAAGCTTATGATGAGATTGCCTCGATATTTATCCAAATCGAGCACGGTATGTATGAGCAGGCAATATGGCAAGGCTTTGCACCGTTTATAGTAACGGCAAAAGTAGAAGCAGCGACTGATATCGCCGCCTTTACCGTCGTCCCGGTAAATGACCATTTAGTAAACAATCAGACTATCGATTTAAGCAAGATTAAACTGTCTGCCGGTCAATACATTACTGTAAAAACAGACCCAGCAGATAGCGATCATATTGCTCTGCGTCACTACTCTTTATACTCAGCCAATAGCGATCAAGGTATCCAATTTGCAGTTAGACGTGACAATCGCAATGAGCATCATGGTCTAGTGTCTAATTATTTACATGATCATCTAGCCGTCGGTGACACGGTTTTATTGTCGGCACCGGCTGGTGATTTTGAGCTAGACCAAGATTTGGTACAGCAAAATGATATTCCCTTGGTACTGATCAGTGCTGGCGTTGGCGTGACACCTATTTTATCCATGTTAGAATTTCAAGTTACCGCCAATCCAAAACGTCCTATCGTTTGGGTTTATGCTTGCCAAAACCAAGAGCATCATGCTTTTGATAGTGAAGTTAATAAACTATTGGCTACTGCGATAAACGTAGAAAAGCACATTTTTTACTTTGAGTCTGGGCAGATTCTTAATGAAGCTTGGCTTAGCAATTTGCCTAAACTTGCTGATATTTATGTTTGTGGTTCCATGCCTTTTATGGAAAGCATTATTGATAGCCTGATCATCCTTGACCATGTCCTTGATAACATTCATTACGAACCCTTTGGTCCCAAAATGAGTATAGAGCTGGCTTAAGGTTATAAGCAATTGTTAATGACAAAATAGCATTACTGGGATGGTTTTTTGAAGCTTCTGCATCGTTTTCTTCGAGCAAGCGATAAAAAAACTATCTCGGTAAAGTGATATGAAAATCTGCTCTATTTTTATCTATTTTTTAACGTACAACCTCAGTCATATCTTACGACTCCGCTTATAAATTCCCTGTCAGCCATGTCATTCTTATGGTATAAAGTATGTCTGATGCTATATATAGCTCAACATTAATAAGATGAGTACAAGGTTATGATTACGGTTGAAGGGCTTGTAGCTGAGATACAGCAGCGCGTAGAGAATTATAATAATAACGACTATCCGCTTAATAAAAGAGCCGTCGCTAACTACGATTTATTAGACAGCTGTCATCACATACTGGCTGAAGATATCGTCTCGCCTTTTTCGGTACCAAGACAGAACCTATCTGCGATGGATGGTTATGCGATTGCTAAAAGGACTAAGCTTGCAACAAATACTACCATCACCATCATCGGAGAATCGCAAGCTGGTAGCCCTTATAATGGTGATATCCAGTCAGGTCAAGGAGTACGCATTTTTACTGGTGCGGTCATACCTGATGAATGTGATACCGTTATCATGCAAGAAAACACCAATTTTGCCGCGATAAAAAGCAGCATTGATAAATCAAAGCCATACTCAATCATCCTTAGCCAAACGGCTCAGTCTGATGACCATATTCGCAAACAAGGCGAAGAAATTGCAGCGGGAGAAGCCGTTTTATTTAAAGGTAAGCGGCTGAATCCTGCTGATATCAGCTTACTGGCTAACTTAGGCTTTGATAAAGCCAACGTCTATCAGCCATTAATCGTTGGTGTACTCGCGACAGGCGATGAGCTAGTGGCGATTGGCAATAAGCTTAAAAGTTTGGCGCAAATCTATAATTCTAATACCCCCACTCTTAAAAGCCTGCTCTCTGATTTACCAATAGCTCTTCAAGATTATGGGATTATCCCTGATGATTTAGACAAAACGACGGCTGCTGTCACTCAAGCCATGCAAGAGTGTGACGTACTGATCTCTACCGCTGGTGTATCCGTTGGTGATTATGATTTTTTGACCACCGTCATTGAGCAATTGGGCAAAATTAATCACTACAAAGTCGCGATGAAACCTGGTAAACCGTTTGTCTTTGGTGAGCTGACACAAAACCTTGCCAAGCCTGTCTTATATTTTGGTTTGCCTGGTAATCCACTATCGACGGTCGTTGGTACGCTACAGTTTGTGATTCCTGCTTTGTGGCAAATGGCAGGCGCGTCTCATTCAGAGCGACCCATGCAATTAACAGTCATGGCAACACTTAAAAACGATGTTAAAAAATCAGCGGGTCGTAAGGACTTCCAAAGAGGCCTTTTAACCCAAGATAAAGCAGGCAGTTTTTATGTTGAAAGCTTTACCAAACAACAATCACACCGTATCAAACAGCTGAGCCATGCCAACTGCTTTATCGTATTGGCACAAGATGCTGGCAATGTAGCCGCTGGCGAAAGCGTACAAGTGCAACCTTTCCCTTGGATATAGTGAATGTCGCTTAAAAATGATACAGTGAATAAACCTCTATACTATAGGCCGTGTGAAACTTAACATTTATTATCTAACTGCTACTCTGATGTTAGTCACTAATTGAATGACGGTTGATCGTTATTTGTAGTTACTCTGCCATATTTATACCTGAATAGCCTATTTCACTCACAACCTGAGGCAACGCTTAAAAGTACACACTATATTTTATATTAATGGTAATCATCTATGAACCATCTTGCCCCCACCGTAGGAAATGCTCAACTGTATTCGCCTACTGCTGCATCTAATTTTTTTGATGATCATTTACCATCGAAATTGGCAGTTTTGTCTACTGATTCTGCAGCTAACCTAGCTCAACCATTATTAGCTCAACCATTAACAGATGGCTTTGCACGACGTTTGACTTATTTGCGTTTATCGATTACTGATTTCTGTAATTTTCGCTGTGAGTATTGCTTGCCCAATGGCTATCAAGGCAAACCTCCCCAAGATGAGCTTAGTGTCGCTGAAATTGCTACGTTAATCCGCGGATTTGCCCAAGTTGGCACTAAAAAAGTCAGGATTACGGGCGGTGAACCTTCTATACGCCGTGATGTGGTAGACATTATTAAAACAATCAAAAACACTGAAGGCATTGAAACCGTTGCCATGACCAGTAATGGTTATAAGCTTGGTAAGCACTTGGCTAGTTGGCAGGCAGCCGGACTAAATCAGCTTAATATCAGTATGGACAGCTTTGATGCCGCTACTTTCCACAAGATAACTGGCTTTGATATGTTGCCTCAACTCTTGGCTGATATGGATACCTTGCTGGCAACCACCGATATTAAGCTTAAAATAAACAGCATTCTGATGGCTGAAACTGCCTTTGAAAACTTAATGAATGCCATTGATTATGTCAAAGATAGAGCAGTCACTTATCGCTTTATTGAATTTATGCAGACCAGTGACAACAGCGATTTGTTTTTTGCTCAGCATGCGCAAACCGACATCATTACCAATTATCTGATAGAAGACGGCTGGCAAACTCATGAACGCGGCAGTAACGACGGTCCAGCAATTGAGTACAGTCATCCTGATTATAAAGGGCGTATCGGACTGATTGCCCCATATGCAGCCCATTTTTGTGACAGCTGTAATCGCCTGCGGGTTAGCAGTCAAGGCAAGGTGCATCTGTGCTTATTTGATCAAGGCAATTACGACATTCGCGAGCATTTGCAGCAAGATGATGTTGCAGGACTGGTCAGTACTTTACATAGTTTTATGCCCATTAAACCTGAGCACCATCATCTTCATGACTCGAACAGTGGCATCATGAATAACTTGTCGATGATTGGTGGTTAATTTATTTATCAGCAATATTTTTCATAATAAGCCTATTTATCAAGGAACATTCATGAGCAAGCTGCAAGCACCCTTTACCCCACTTAATCTCGCCATCTTAACGGTTTCTGATAGTCGTACGATGGCAGAAGACAGCTCAGGACAATATCTGGTCGATCAGTTAACCGCAGCAGGGCATCAGCTTGCTGATCGTCAACTGATTACCGACGATATCTATAAGATTAGAGCCGTTGTCAGCGGCTGGATTGCGGACCCAAATGTTCATGCAGTGATTACCACTGGCGGTACGGGATTTTATATTAGAGACAGCATTCCAGAGGCAGTTAGCGTCTTGTTTGACAAGTCAGTAGATGGTTTTGGCGAGATGTTTCGCTTAATATCAAAAGATGATATTGGCATGTCTACCATCCAATCTCGTGCTGTAGCTGGTATGGCAAATGGTACAGGTATTTTTTGCTTACCCGGCTCATCAGGTGCTTGCCGTACTGCTTGGGAAGGCATCTTACAAGAGCAGCTGGATAGCCGTACGCGCCCATGCAATTTTGTTCCGCACTTTATGCGTACCAACCCCGGTCACGATTAATCATGACAGATGCTGTAAATACCTTAAAAAGTGTAAATAGCTCAAGCGATATAGATCACTTGAATCGCTTAGCAGGTATCGTCATCTTAGCAGGCGGTGCATCCAAACGTATGGGTTCGCCTAAAGCTGAGTTGATGCTACCAACCAATGAGCAATTGCTTGATTATCATGTCAGGCAAGCGCTTAAACTAAGCGCAGCCACTGCTTATAATGCGCCTATTATAATTGCAGATAATGGTCGTGGTTTTGGTATCAATCCAGATTTGATTTTGAATAACCCGCAAGTGCCCATCATTCATATCACTGATTACCTTTCGGTTGACGATTTTGCTAGTAATGACAATGAACAGATCGAAACCGGCGGCGCATTGGTCGCCATAGAGGCGGCATTACAATATTTGATTTCGTCAACGACATTAGCCACTATATCAAATGCGCCTAGCTCTTGGCTGATGGTTATCAGCTGTGATAGCTTGATTGCTGCAACCGATTTATGGAAAAAACTGCAACCTTATATAACACAAGCTGTAGATAAGTCGGTCATTTGTCTCACCGATGAGCATCATTTATATCCATTGTTAGGTATTTATCGCTTAAGTATTGAGCCGGATTTGAAGCATTATATTGACAATGGGCAGCGCCAAGTAATGAAATTTATTCAGCCAATTGTGCAGCCTGTAACGTTTTCAGAGGATTGGCAATCTCTTACCAATTTTAATACGCCTAAAGATTTTGAGCGTGCCTGTATTGCCTCACGTAATATATAATAAGATTTACTGAGAGAAACTAGCCATTTAAGAGAAATGATAAATGAATATCAGCAGTCAAAAAACCATTCAAACTGCCTTGTCGCATTTAGATAGCGACGGTGATATCACCATGGTCGATGTGAGTGGCAAAATAGCGACGACAAGAGAAGCACGTGCGCAGGGACAAGTGATCTTCCCTGCGATAATTTATGAGCAAATCAAAGCTGCTGATGGTATGACTAAAAAAGGCAGTATCACGCAGACCGCTCATATCGCAGGTATCATGGCTGCAAAGCGCACCCATGACTTGATTCCACTTTGTCACCCCTTGCCATTAGATAAGATTGGTTTAAATTTTGAATACGACGATAGCCAAAACAGCATTACTGTCACTGCTACTGTCAGAGTTACGCATAAAACCGGCGTAGAAATGGAAGCACTGACAGCCGTCAGCGTCGCTTGCCTAACTATCTATGATATGACCAAAGCCATCTCTCACGACATCATCATCAATAACATCCATCTGATGAATAAGACGGGCGGCAAATCTGACTATCAACATGTGTAAATACGCCATAGCGATATGATAGATATAAAGCTTGGCAATTAATAAATAATGGAGACTTCTATGAGCGATTTAATAGAAAGCAGTGACGATATAAATACGACGATGAATATCACCGTTTTATACTTTGCCAGCTTAGCCGATGAAGCCAATTGTCATGAAGAAAAAGTAAACGTACCACAGTCTACGTCATTGACCGAGTTATACGAGCAACTGCGCCAGAAGCATCGTTTTAGCCGTCCACAGTCAGAGCTGCGTGTGGCAGTAAACGATTACTTTGCCAAGTGGACAGATGAGATTAATCATGGCGATAGCGTGGTTTTCATTACTCCAGTAGCAGGCGGTTAATAGTATTTAGACGCTTATTTGTATCACTAAAAATTTTAAGAATAATAAATAGAGACAATATATGGCAGACCAAGTACATGGGCAGTCGATGAGCATTAAGCGTAGTATCGATGAGGCTTATCTCATCGCTGAACGTGATGGCTTTGCGCTGCTAGATTCAGACATTGATGAAAATCGACTAAAGAAAAGCCTTGATGATGATAGCTGCGGGGCTTTCGTATGCTTTGAAGGTCGTGTACGTAATCACAATAATGCCAGTAGCGTCAACCGCTTGACCTACTATGGCTACGAAGAACTTGCACTTAATCAAGGGCGTGCCATTATCGAAGAAGCCAAAAAGCGCTTTGAAATTACTCACGCTATCGCCATTCATCGTATCGGGGCTTTAGAGATTGGTGATGTAGCGGTTTGGGTTGGTGTGGTTTCTGCCCATCGTTATCCTGCTTTTGATGCCTGCCGCTGGATATTAGATACGATAAAAGCGGACATTCCCGTTTGGAAGCAAGAATACTACCAAGATGACTCTTCAAAATGGCTAAGCAATAATGGGTAAGAATATAACAGTGTCAGCACTGAGCTTAGCCTTGATTCTAACGGCTTGTACTAAAGAAAAAGGTACTGACTTGCCAGCTGAGATCAACAATACCACTGAGCCAAGTCAAATACTCCGTATCGCTGCAGCTGCCAATTTATCGGACGTATTGCCTGAAATTATCGAAGGCTACAAAACTGATAAGGGTTTACCTAACCAAGAAATAGAAGTCACTTTTGCCTCATCAGGTAAGCTTTATTCTCAAATTATCTCAGGTGCACCATATGATATCTTTTTAGCAGCCAACCAAGACTTCCCCGCGCAGCTGCTAAATGAGGTTTTTAAAGGTGATGCAAATCATACGCCTTTTACTTATACCCAAGGGCAACTGTCCATTTATAGTGCCACCAAAGCTGTCGGTGTATTCGATCAAAACACATTGACTGAGCTACTTAATAGCAATGATAAGAGCAAAATCACCATTGCCAATCCTGAGCTTGCGCCTTATGGTGCATCTGCAAAATCCTATCTACAAACGCAAAATCTATATGATGCGCTAATAGCACAAAAACGTCTTATCCAAGCGGAAAATATCGGTCAAGCGTTCCAATATGCCCATACTGGTAGTGTCGACTATGGCTTTGTTGCGCACTCACAAGTCATAGCAATGAAAGCAACACCTGAGCATTTTTACCTCTTACCATCAACATCTTATCCTGCTATCTTACAAGACGGCATACTCATTACTAATGAAGCAAATGCAGCAGATTTCACGGATTATCTACGTTCTCCTACAGGACAAGCTTACTTCTCTAGAGCTGGTTATTTAGCAGTTCGGTAATCTATTTATAGCCGCTATGAATAAAAAGCCATCCTAGCCGTTTTATACTGTCTTTTATCAATGAGCACGCTTATCATAAGGCTTTAAATATCGTTATAAATGTGTTTTCTTATCATGATGTTTGAAAAAAAGGATGTAAAAAGTGGTACTTTATAGTTGATGCTCTATATAAGCTACAAGCGAT
>TARA_R110000787_G_scaffold262422_9_pt1 | contig 29341 bp, 28 predicted proteins | sample TARA_R110000787 | Tara Oceans TARA_R110000787 (sample SAMEA4397920) | marine metagenome | biome: Polar Biome; feature: [DCM] deep chlorophyll maximum layer (ENVO:01000326); material: water (ENVO:00002006), including particulate matter (ENVO:01000060) such as... | depth 35 m | reverse complement strand
GGTGTTACAAAGACCCCCCTCTTGGTTTCCGAATGCCGATTGAAGAAGAAAGTGCGCGCGCCTGCGGCACGCGCTGTTTCGGCGCTTCGCGCCGACGCCGCTTTTGTTTTAGGGGCGGGATGGGGAGAGTGCGGAGATGCTCCTACGTAACGTAACCGGCAGAGTTTGCGGTGAGACTTGGGAGCCTTGTCGGAAGGTCCTGCTACGTACGTGACGTTTACGTAGGTACTGTAGTTCTGTCCTTTCCCTACGTAACGTAGGTAGGGCAGCGGGAAGGGTGCATTTCTATATATGTATATATAGGAACTGGCCTGAAGGACCGGGGCAGGGTGCAATCCTATATATAGATATATAGGAAGACCGGTGGCCTGGCTGTCCCGTCGCATAACACGCGGGGGGAAGGAGAGCCGGAAGCTTTGCCTGTTTGCACAGGTTACACACTCCCGGCCCCGCCCCCAAAAACCCAAACGGCGCGGCGAGCCCCGTCTGGGTAAAACTCTCTGTCTCACGCCTGATACTCGGAGGTGTTGTGGAACGTGTTTCCGGTGATCCATTCCAACAAGTCGCCAACCCGATATCTGATTGTTCGTTGTGAGAACTTCACAAACTTCGGCCCGCCGCCACGTAATCTCCAGCCTTGGAGGGTACGCTGCGAGTAACCGAGCAGCGCGGCTGCTTCCTGTTCGTTTATGAGTTGGTCCTGATTGACCTTGGTAACCGACGAATGCTGCATATCCAGCTCCTACTACGATTGAACATGGAGCTGTTTTCTCAGTAATTTGATGGTCGAAATAGTTGTCACATTTAAAAATAAATGGTGAAGGTTTTGAGTGATCAACCCTCCATTTATTAGTCATGAAAATCAATTGATTACGGGATTTGGCAAAAAATGGTTAGGCTGTTGCCTCTGGCTTATCCATTTTTTCTGGGCCTTCCTTTCCTTCGCCATTCTGGCGGCGTTTCTTTCTGCCATATCTTTTTCGCCAGATTTGCGCTCAAGCCGTACTGCCTTACTCCAATCTCAATGCATTCATCTCGGGTGTGCGTCTTCACGCCTGATTGAACCATCCGGATAATCACGTTAGCAAATTCGATCTGGGCTTCTCGATCCGGAGAAACGTAACCTTCCAACGGTTCTATCCGGCTCAACCACTTATCGAACGGAACCTTTTCTACCGTGATGCTTCCCCGGCGCTTGCCTGACATCATGCGGTTGGTCGTCATTACCGATATTGCCAGAAAGACCTCGCAGCCATTGTTGCGGAGCCAGCTATCCCAATCGATATGCGTGGTTCCATCGAACAGTGGTTGGATTTCGTTATTCTGGAAAGATTCGTAGAGTTTATCTCTAACGAAGACCAAGCGCCTGTAGCCTTGATAGGCGCGTTCGTGAGACTTGGTAGGCTTTTCGATATGCAGGAGTTGCTCTTGCAGTTCGTTGCGGCGGTTTCGTGCCTCGTCGATACGCTGTTCACGTATAGTCTGGTCTTCTTGGGAAAGCAGTTTGGTTTTGATTTCTGTCCGGGCTTTGTCCCAGATGCTTTCTTGTTTTGCTATCTCTTGCTCGATTGGAGTTCGTCGCTTCAAGAGGTCTTCGGGTGAGGGAACGTCTCTGCTTTCGTACTCGTTGCCTACCCATGAGTCCGGATAAAGCCTGCGTCCGAGCAAGTCGAAGGCTTGAAGCAGAAAATAGTGATTGTTCCAGAACATTCAGCCTCCGATTAATCGTCCAAGCTCGCTCGATACCCTGTCCGCCGCAGCCTGCATCGGATCATCCGCCAGATGAGCGTAACGCTGTGTCGTCTGTTGCTGAGTATGTCCCAGCAACTTACCGATCATAGGCAGGCTTTCACCCAAGCCAACCGCGCTGGATGCGAATGTATGCCGTAAGTCATGGATACGCACATCTTCCAGACCCGCTTCCTTACGGATGCGCCGCCACGGCTTTTGCATATCCGTCAGGTGACTACCGGGCTTGATGCCAGTTATCACGTAAGGGTTTCCATCTATCTGCTCGATCCCAGCTAGAACCTCTAACGCACCCTTGCCGAGATAGACTCGCTTCGCGCCCGTCTTTGAATCCGGCAGATAGATGATATTGCCCCTTACGTATTCCCATTTGAGCGTCTGGATTTCTCCGAGCCTGCATCCCGTAAGGATCAAAAGCCGTAAGGCATTTATAGCAGCCTGGCTTTCGATGCCGGACAGTTCCAGTTCCCGTAACGTATCGCCAAGCCGTCCTAGCTCTTCAGACGACAGATATCGTTCCCGCTTCTTTTCCTCATACTTCCTTACGTGCAGGCAGGGGTTAGTGCCGTCTTCCCGCAAGCCCCAAACCTCCGCCTGATTGAACATGACAGAGAGGACGCCAAGCGTTCGGTTGGCCTGATAGGGTTTGTCCCGGTGAGCATGATGCAACTCTGAAACATGAGACCGCGTTACGTCCGTAACTTTCATGCGTCCGAGTGCCGGGATAATGAACAGCTCAACATTCCGGCGATACTCTTTCGCGGTCGATTGCTTGCATCGCGCTGGGACATATTCGGATAAAAACCGCTCACAAAGTTCGCTCACGGTCGGGGATGATTTATAGCGTCGGCTTTCCTCTGCCGGATTACCGCCTCTGGCTGCATCAGAGAGCATGTTCCGGGCATCGGACCGGGCTTCATCCGGTGTTACCGTTCCATGCCGCCCCAGCCGCTTGCGCCGCGTTCTTCCGGCAGCATCGCGATACTGGATGATATAGGTCTTGCGTCCGGTCGTCATAACGCGAACGCCAAAGCCGGGCAGGGTGTCATCCCAGACGAAGTAATCCGTACCCTTCGGCTGTAATCCATCGACAGTGCGTTTTGTGATCTTTGGCATGCTTCCAACTCCAATTTGGAAGCAATATGGAAGCAGGAGACAGCGAATTGCAAGGTTGTTAAGAGTCTTGCAGCGTAGAAAGTATTCCAATAAACCGCATATAATCAGTTGAGTAGCGTCGTTCTGCGGAGCATGGAGGGTATAAGCGTAGACGGGATAAGCTAACTCATAACCTGAAGGTCGTAGGTTCAAACCCTACCCCCGCAACCAACTAAATCAATAGCTTAGACCGTTTTCGGTCTAAGCTATTTTTGTTTGGGGCTACCTTCGGGCTACCTGACAGTATCGCTACGCATCTTATCTGCACTACCAAATAGGCGCGCAAATAACCATTACGGTAGAATATTGAACTAAAAAGTGTTGGGGGCTAAGGTGACTGGTTCCATTAGTGGAGGGCGGACATGCAGATCAAGCTGGTAGAAATCCAAAACTTTAGAAAACTAAAGTCAGTCCGAATTGATTTTTCCACAGATACGACAGTTTTGGTTGGCGCGAACAACAGCGGAAAGACATCTGCGATGTCAACGCTAAGGCGCTTTCTTGTCGATTCAAAGAGTTTCAGTGTTCGAGATTTTACGCTTTCGCATTGGAGTCAAATTAACGATATCGGGGAGGCATGGCTCGCCAATTCTGACAACGAAGAAGAGCCAAAGCTTGTCGCTTACGACTGGGATCAACTATGCCCTGCTATCGACGTTTGGTTGGAGGCTAGAGTTGATGAAGTACACCTCGTACGCCATTTAGTGCCAACTTTGGAATGGGGAGGCGGTCTTCTTGGTGTGCGGCTGAAATATGTGCCTGAGGATTTGGAGAATCTTTATCGTGAATATGTGATTTCAGCAAAAAACGCCCGCGATATGAAGGATAAAGCCTCCGGGGAAGACAAAGCGACTTTGACTTCGTTGAAGTTGTGGCCTGTGTCGCTTGCCGAATACATAGAGCGGCGCTTACTCAAGCACTTCAAACGAAAAGCCTTCTTGCTTGATCCATCAAAGCTTGTTGAACCGGAAAGGGGGATTGCCAAGCCACAATTAATATCAGACGAAGTTGATGAATTGGATGTAGATCCATTTGAAGGATTGATCCGCGTCGATGAAATCGACGCACAGCGCGGCTTTTCTGATCCAGTTACAGGCAACGAAACTGCAATAATTGGTGACCGCAGGAGCCTTTCCGGGCAACTGAGGAAATATTATCAAAAGCATATCGATCCCACCGAAGCGCCAGAGCCCAAGGACCTGGAAGCAATGTATGCGCTCCAGTTTGCTCAGAGGCAGTTTGACGAGAAACTGCGTGAAGGTTTTTCGGGTGCTTTAGCGGAACTGGAGGACCTCGGCTATCCCGGCATTACCGATCCAAAAGTCACGATATCAAGCCAAATTCAGCCAGCTGAAAGCTTAAATCATGATTCTGCCGTGCAGTATGCGGTTATCCGAGCAGATTCAGAAGTGCCTGGTGAAGGGTTGCGCCTACCAGAACAATATATCGGGCTTGGCTACCAGAACCTTATTTCAATGGTTTTTCGCCTAATGGCGTTTCGTGATGCTTGGATGCAAGTCGGTAAGGCATCCAAAACATCGGCGGACGGTCGCCTTAACGAATACTCTCCGCCACCAATTCATTTAGTGATGGTGGAAGAGCCGGAGGCACATCTTCATGCACAAGTGCAACAGGTGTTTATCAGGAAAGCCTATTCGGTGTTGCGGAACCATCCATCTCTTGGTGCTAAGGCGCTGCTTTCTACGCAATTAGTTGTGAGTACGCACTCAAGCCATATTGCACACGAATCAAATTTTTCCTCACTTCGATACTTCCGTCGCTTGCCAGCGGGAAAGATCGGAGACGTTCCTATATCGTCTGTGGCCAATCTTTCAGAGGTCTTTGGTCGGGATGGATCTACCGCCCAGTTCGTGTCTCGCTATCTAAAATCTACCCATTGTGATCTATTTTTTGCTGACGCGGCGATCCTAATCGAAGGGCCCGTGGAACGGATGCTTGTTCCTCTATTTATCCAAAAATTCTACCCAGAACTACATGCAAGGTACGTCACTTTGCTCGATATTGGCGGAAGCCATGCACATCGACTAAGGCCATTAATAGAGAAGCTACACCTACCTACATTGATAATTACAGATCTCGACCCTGCACGAAATGAGCGTGGCTGGCCTGTTGCTCTTGCGGAAAGAGGCGCGGACCTTATCACGCGCAATCCGGTTCTTCGACAATGGCTTCCGAGGGAAACAAATTTAGATGTTCTTCTTGATTTGGCGTCCTCTGAAAAGGTCGTGGTGCACGATGAACTATTTTCAGTCTGTGTTGCCTATCAGCATCCAGTTGAGGTTCAGCTTGATAAGAATGATGGTGGATCTACGGCGGTTGCAACGACCTTTGAAGACGCTCTTGTATTCGATAATGTTGAAGTATTTCGCAGCTTAAAAGGTAGAGGGCTAATAAAGAAATTCAGCAGTGCCGTACGCAATGCCAAGGACATTGCCGATCTTTCTGCGAAGTTACGGGATGCGTTGAGCGGAGGCGGGAAAGCCGAGTTTGCCCTAGACCTTCTCTACCACAGTGACACGGCACAACTTCGCCCACCAACCTATATATGCGATGGCCTAAATTGGCTTCGAGAGTATTTGGATAAAACAAATGTTGAAGTTTTACCAATAGAGCAGGCGGCGCCTGAGGTGGCACCAGAGGGGGCGATTAATGGCGGATAATAAGTTTGAGGATGACGCTGTAGATGTTGGCGCAGATGAGGAAATCGATAAATGCCTAAATCTTGAAGCGCCAAACAGCTTTTTCTTATTCGCCGGTGCAGGTTCGGGAAAGACGAGATCGCTCACGGAAGCATTGAAGAAAGTGCTAGAGCGTTCGCGCGACAACCTACGTCATCGTCATAAGAGGATCGCTGTGATCACATACACGAACGCAGCCTGCGATGAAATCAAAAGCCGTATTCAATATGATCCTGTCGTTTCGGTATCCACCATACACAGCTTCGTATGGTCACTGCTTGAAGGCCTAAATGCCGATATCAGATCTTGGCTTGAACAAAATATTGGGAAAGACATAGCTGACTTAGAGGACAAAGAGCGGAAAGGGCGTGGCGGTGAAGCTTCGCAGAAGCGCCTGAGAAAAATAGAATCCAAATCAGCGCGCCTTGCTGACTTACCTTCCATTAAGAAATTCACATACAATCCCAACGGAGACAATGTCGGACGAGATTCACTAAACCATGCCGAAGTGATTGCAATTGGTGCTGAGTTCCTTACGACGAAGCCGCTCATGCAACAAGTGCTTGTAACCGCATTCCCGATTCTTCTAGTGGATGAAAGCCAGGATACGCACGCCGCATTTATGAATGCGCTTCTGGCGGTTCAAGCGGCTCACGCGGACGGCTTTTCATTGGGACTGATCGGCGACACCATGCAACGTATCTATGGTCATGGCATGGCCGATATGGATCAGAACATTCCTCCCCAATGGGCTACTCCCGCAAAGATTATGAACCACCGTTCCCCAAGCCGCATTGTCCGTCTGATCAATCGTATTCGACATCCAGTCGATGGCCGCGAGCAACGGGCGCGTCAGGATAAAGATGGTGGAGAAGTCCGCTTATTCATTGCCCAAAGCGGTGACGCGAACCCGGATGACACAGAAGAGAACGTTCGCAATCGGATGGCAGAGATAACCGGCGATGAGAATTGGTCGTCCTCAGATGACAAAGTAAAAGCGCTCATCTTAGAGCATCATATGGCTGCGCGACGGTTAAGGTTCGCTGATATGTTTGAGCCGCTGTATAAGGATGCTCGGACCCAGACTGGTCTTCTTGACGGAACATTGCCTGCGCTCCGACTATTTTCCGAGCGAGTGCTACCTGTTGTAGATGCGCGGTTGAAGGGGGATGAGTTCCGAGTTTCAGCGATTGTCCGGCGACATTCGGGCCTGATGAGTAAGGATAACCTAGCTGCGGCTAAGGGTGATCAGACGGTAGCCTTAAGACTCGTATCCGAGGCGATAGATTCTCTCGCTGCGCTTTGTAGTGCAGAGGGTACCTCATTTCAGGAAGTTTTGAGTCTAGTTGCTGAAACAGGAATCTTCCCGATTCCCGATACGCTACGATCTTTTGCCGTGCGAGAGAATATCGCAGAAGTTGCGGAAATTTTTGCTGGGCTTGAAATGCCAGCTCTGGATCTCGAAGAAGAATCCGGCTGGACTGACTTCTTGACGGCGCCGTTCTCGCAAATTGTCCCTTACCGCGCCTATGTAGATGGTTCGGCGGCTTTCGATACCCATCAGGGGGTCAAAGGGCGCCAGTTCGACCGAGTTATGGTCATAATTGATGATGCTGAAGCCAGGGGCTTTCTTTTCTCGTACGACAAATTATTCGGGACGAAGGAAAGATCAGCGACAGACATAAAGAACGAGGAACAAGGAAAGGAAACAGGGTTGGATCGTACACGCCGACTTCTCTACGTCACTTGTAGCCGAGCAATGGAGAGTCTTGCTTTAGTCTTGTATTCTCCGAACCCTGAAGCAGCGCGGGAGCATTCAATCGATGAAGATTGGTTTAGTAAGGATGAAGTCGAGTTGATCTAACCATCAGGGATAGTTGCTTGAGAGCGCAATGTATCTCAACAAAAGTGCTATATGTCCGCAATCCTGAATGCTGGAATGCCGTTGCGCAATGGGGCAGTCCAAATACCGAGATCTCCAAAGGACCGTAAGATCATATTTGTTAGCGCTTTGACCTCTTGAGCCATGCTGTCTGAGAGGGGCGTTAAGATTCGCGTCGTTCCATCATCCCAGTTTCCTTGTTCTGAGGCTATTTTTTGGATGCCATTCAAATTGTTTGGCCCGCCCTGTAGGGAAATGATGACGGTTCCATTTTCAGTCCGGCTCATATTTAGACATCCCGGTTCAACGTAGTGATAGTGAGCCAGCCAATCGCGTGTTGGCTTCGTGTCTTCTGACTTCTTCCAGAAATGGCCGATCTCCGATTCAAAGGAACTAACCCGAACGGCAACGGCTGTGGCAGATTGAGAAGGCTCAAGGTCTTCGAGCTTAGAAAGTAAGCGGCGAAGGCTCTTAATTTCCATGCGAAAAAAGAAAGAAACTGCCTGAGTGAAATATTCAACGGTTCGCGCTACTGCAAAATGATATGCATGATATTCAGCATCTAACTTCTCGTGGTCACCGGCGGCAACAGTGAAGGAACGCTGCTCGGTAGAAGAGCGGAGTATTGGGGCTGCTACTTCACCAATTTTTTGTTCTAAGCTCCGCACATTTTTGCAGTGATAGTCCAAAATTCGTAAAGTGCGTCGTATATCGCCCAATCTACTATCTATTTTTCCAACCCATCGCTCTCGCTCATTTCCTTCAGGAAGGTGTTCAAAAGCAACATTCTCTTTCCGAAGATTCAGATGGGAAATCTGATTGAAGTACATCTCGATATTTTGCGGCAACCGGGCCCCGGCAACTTGGGTGACCACTTGGCCGAGCGATTTCATGACATTCAGCTTTTGATCGGTATTTTCTGCCATTGGAATGTCCATTACGCTAACGGAATGCCGATGAAACGTTTCCGTCAAACTGTTGTGACTGGAGGATATTCACCTTCATTTCTTGGTGTGGGAACAGCAAGACTAATTTATTCCTATTCCTCAGCCTTCTTTTTTGCCCTGGCGGCTGCGCTTCGCTTGCCGAGTTCCGACATGGCTTGTCGGATAATTTCTTCTTTAGCTGTCTCCTCGTCGGCGAGTTCGGCTTTTTGTCGTTCGCTTTCGGTGCCGTAGAAATCCCAATCATCATACGATTCTTCAACGGAGGAATTAACCGTTCCTACAACCGTCCGTTCAACGGTCTCGAACGGTTCAAACGTGGGTGCTTTATCCGCTGTATTCGCTGCATTTGACGGTTCAAACAACGGTGTTGAGCCGTCTATTGTCGGTGCCGAACCGTTATCTGATCCTTCTTCTTTGTCAGACAAGATTTCAATTAGGATCAGTCCTACTGCTCCGATAGCGACGCTCGCCAGAACAGCCGGGTTAGAGATGAACGGTAGCAAACCGCCGAGAAGAACTTTCTTACGCATGGTGTATAGATCCTTTTGTTCGCCGTTCCGCCGTTCCGCCCCTTAGGGCAGGGAACGGCGGAACGGTGATTGGGTTAGAGAGAGGCTTGACCGGCAGATTTCTTCTTCCACCTACAAATCGTTGATTTCGAGACGCCGAGTTCGTCTCCGACCTCAGCCATGGAAAGCCCGTCTTTTAGAAGCTCCATCGCCCGTTCATAGGCGAGGTCTCCGGCTTCCCAGGTCCATTCCAAGCCGGCGTCGGTTGTCTTCAATGTGGCCTCAATGTCGCGGGTGTCTGCTGCGCCCATATGTCGCGATTTGGTGTAGCGGATAAGCAGGCGGGTATCGTCCGTACCCTGGATGAAGTCATCCGGCCTCTTGAGTTGGATGACGATATCCATCACGTCTTCCTTCTTGTGGCTGCCGCGCTGCTTGCCCTCCTTGTTGGCGTGGTGAATGAACACCACGGCAATGCCGCGTTTGCGGAGCTGAACCGCCCACTCTTGAACCGGAGCCCAACTGTCGCCTTCGTTCTCATTGCCGGTACGTACGAACGTCGAGATGTTGTCGATGAAGACGACCTTGGGATTGACAGTTCGTACCAACTCATCGATTTCATCCCGACCGTTCACAAGACCGATATCGGGGATATGGTCTGTGAGGTCCTGGCAGTCTGGGGTGAAGATCGACAGGGCCCCCTTGGTCGGTTGACCCTTGGTGAGCTTCTTCAGCCGGTCCTGCATGGCCGTTGCCTGCATTTCCCCGTCCAGATAGAGGACAGGGACCGGCTTGGCTGCTTCGTAGCCCAGGAACGTTTCTCCATTTGCGAGAGCGACTGCACAGGAGAGGCAAAAGAAGGTCTTCCCGATGCCCCGGTCGGCAAAGACCATGTTGATGGAGCCTTCCGTTAGCCACGGTGATAGGATGGTCTCCCGCCTCGGCAGGTTCATGTGGCTGAAGTCGTTTACGTTGATGAGCTTGTGCTTGTACTTCGTAACGAGGAAGTGCCAGGCGGCAGGGACGGGTTCTGCATGGTCCGTTACGTAACGAACGAATCGTGCACGAAAGGTTGCCCGAGCTGGGTGTTGCCTAAGGCTACTCAAACCGTTCCAACCGTTGAGTTCTGCCTGATTGGTGAGGAAGTCGCAGACGTCTGCTTTCTCATGAAAGGGAAAGCGAACAACTTTTACCTCAGGTCGTCGTTTGAATTGCCTTACATGTTGGAAGACATGTTCTGCGTACTTTGAACCCGCTTCATCATTATCGGGAAGAATGTATATACGTTCTGCGCCTTGCAGGACCGACCAGTCGGCTAGGTTGGCCTGGGCACTTCCGCCAAGACTGGTTACGGCTTGCAGGCCGAGCCCGTGCAGAGCGAAGGCACACTTTTCCCCTTCAACGATGTAGAGCGGGTCGGAACCGTTCATAACGGTTTCCAAACCGTAGAGACGATGTTGTTTCGGCAAGTGCGTAGGGATGCCGGATTGACCGGACGGTTCAAAGAACGGTACGATCCGCTTACGGGTTTTTGAGCTGCTAGGTTCACACTCGTCTTCAAGACGGACAACGTGTCCTACCACGTGTCCGTCTTTTGTTTTGTATTCCCATTTCATCACCTCACGCATTTTGCCATCCCCCTGAGTTCGGAGAAGGCACCCGAAAAGCTCAGGCGGTGCCGTTGCATGTGGAAGTCGATGATATCGCCTCCCTTTGTGCCGCATGAGAAACAGCGGTAAGCGCCTGTAGCTCGGTTTATGACGAAAGAACCTGGTCTCTTGTCGTTGTGAAACGGGCAGAGCCCGTTCCACTGGTGCCAGCCTTTACCGGTTGCCTTGCCAAATGAACCGTTGAGCCGTTCGGAGTAGTACCGTTCAGGAGAGAGGTTTCTCTTAAGGGATATAGCGGTGCTGTTCATACCAGCACCTCACCTTGCAGACGTGAGTTGATGAATGCCTGAACATCCTCTTCACGATAACGGACAAGACGTCCGGATTTCACATAGGGAAGGTTGTAGCGCTTGGTCGCACGCCAGACAGCGAGGGTGCCAACAGATACACCGAGTATCTGCGACACGTCTTCTTTGGTAAGCAATCGTTGAGCCATATTACTGCTCCCTTTCTTATATCAAATGCAACGAACACAGCGCTCGTTGTCTGAAAGGGAAAATGCGTAAATCAGCTAATTCAAAATAGGTTCAAAGTGCTATTCAGAATTTGGATAGTGATTTGTACCTAAATCAGGCCAAGGAGTGGAAAGGGCTCTTTTTTGGGAAATTCATCAATTGCTTTGCTGGCGACCAGGAAGAGGTCCGTAGGTATGGCGACTAAAGCCTTCGTTTGACCATCTACTTTGAACGGAACTGCTTTGAGGACATGCTTTAGGACTTCGACAAACTCCCCGTTTCTGTACTTCTTGAGTTCAACGCCCATTTTGTGAAGCTCTCTCGCAAGCTCCTCTGCGAGTATTTGTCGCATGTGGATGGGAGTGAAGTTTGCTTTTTGACCCTTAATTCGTTCCTGAGTCCGCTCGCAGATAGCCAAGACGACTTCGATATTGTTTTGCAATGCGAAGACAGGGTCTACGGTATCGCCATCTTGCATGAATTCCATTATTTCGATGCTGAGATGATGGCTGGTCGTGTCGGAAATATCTTCACAGATATACTTCTGAAGCTTGGTTAGGTGGTTCTTCAGTCCAGCGAGTTTTTTCTGCGACTGGGTAACGGATTCCATTTCTGCGTAACCGATGGCCTTGTCTCTCATCAGCGTAATCAGAAAGTGGAGCGTATCATCGAAGCCAGGGGAAGTTTCGATACCGATTGTTCGGATGATCTTCTCTCTCAGTTGCGAAAATTCTTCTTCTGTAGGTGCAAAGGCGGCCATGGACTCCCGGTAAGAGATGAACGAGCCATCAGCTTTCATGTAATTGTAGACAAGCTTGTCACTCATGCTCTTTGGTCTCCGTAAGACTCAACATTGCAGCGGTTGCAGCATCGATTGATGCGCGTACCGGGTCGTTATGCAATCGGGCGTAAACCTGTGTCGATTGTTGGGACTTGTGGCCGAGAGAGCGGCCAATGATTTGCAGACTTGCTCCGGAAATTGCCTGATAGCTTCCAAATGTGCGGCGGATATCGTGCAGCCGAATATCCATAAGGCTTTTGGGTAGTTCTATGTTCTGCTTCTGCGCTTCAGTTTCTACGGCGCTATAGAGACTTCCAATCTCGTGGCCTTCGGGAAGTGTTATCTTCTTCTCTTCGATCAAAGCGGCGACCTTCTGGTCCTGAGACCAGGCAGATAGGGTTGCCCGCTGCTTAATACGTATCCATGCCTTCTTCGGATCGATCAGATGCCCGCCTTTGCTGGTCTCGCTTGGGAATACCCAAGGACTTCCCGCTCCGACCTTGAGTCGACGCTCCAACACCTCTTCAGCCTTCAGGGATAAAGGCACCTCTACCGGCTCGCCGTTCTTGCTGTCTGGAATACGCCAAGTCTTGTTGTGCCAGTCCACTTGCTCCCACCGCATTTGCAGGACGTTCGTTTTACGGGCTCCGGTAAAGAGGGATATGTAAATATAGTCCCGGGCTACCTCGTTATGCTCTTCCGCTAGGGCATGAAGGAGGAGGGGCATCTCGTCGGGTAGAATGTAGCGGTCTCGTGATTTCTCCCGGAATTTCTTGATGCCTTGCGTTGGATTGACTCCATCCCATCCCCATTCAATCGCCTTGTTGTACATGGAGCGGATACGCTCAAGCATCCTGTTGGCCTGATAGAGCCCGTTGTTCTCTCGCATGTTCAGGTGAAGAGTCTTAATCTCGTATTTGCTGATATCTGAGATTTTCCGATTGAACCAATGGGAGAGGAATTTGTTTATTTCCCTTTCATCATATTCCCACGATTTCTTTTCGACCTTGCTGTAGCGCTCCATGTAGAGGTCAAAGAGCATCTTGAGCGTGATTTCTTTTCGTAGACGGTTCTTCTCAACGTTAGGGTTCTCACCGCTAGCCAAAGCCCCTTTGGCCTTCGTGGCCTCCTTGCGGGCATTCTCTATCGTCATATCGGGGAAGGTTCCCAGGGTGACACGGACAGGTCGTCCCTGATGCTTCTGGTAGAGTTGGAACGTCTTCTGACCGTTGGCTGTAACGCGAATGATAAGTCCTGTTACGCGGGTATCTTTGAACGAGAAACGTTTTCCCCGTGGAGGCAAGGGTAGGGTACTCAGAACAGCCTTCGTGAAGTTGATGCTTTCATTTGGGGCTACCATGGGGCTACCTATTTGCGTTAAAATCGAGAATCTACGAACATCCTGATTAAACGAAGAAACCAATAAAAGATAGTGAAAATAATGCCTTATTAATCACCATGCGCCTATGTTAAGTATAGGTAGATTTGGCTCATAACCTGAAGGTCGTAGGTTCAAATCCTACCCCCGCAACCATCAAGACCCTACAACCGCCTGTCCCCATGGACATGGCGGTTTTGTCTTGTCCGGATGATGCAAAATCCAGAATCGATGCCAGAGCGCCCACAAGGATTACATCCGGATGGCCACGCTTTGTGCCGGCATGTATCTCGATATGATCGATCAATCCGCGGATGATCAGGGTTGCCTGATCTCGCGACGTCTCGTCCTCAAGCAGGTTCTGAAGCTCGTTGACCTTGCGTCGGTAAAGGTCGGGGATGTTCGGATGGAACGATATGGCGGCATCGTTGATGCGTGCTGACAATTGCCGTTCGAGATTGCCTTTGCGGGCTTCCAGTTCTCTCAAGGTCGTGCGAACGGATCCCGGATCGCCATCACCCCCGGTAATGAACTCAAGGCAACGGGTTATTCCGGTCGTGATCCGGGCCAGTTCACTTGTAAGTTTGGCCTGATCTGATGAGCGTGTGCCCTGCAGCCGTTTGAGTTCAGCCTTGTAGGCAATTGCAAATTCTTCAATCAGGTCTTCCTGACCGAGGAGAATGGACTTCAATCCATCCATCACGCGCTGTTCAAGGGCGGTTGCCTGAATGCCGGCGGGACTGTCGCAGGTTCCCCGCTCCCGATGGGCTGAACAGGCATATCTGTTACGATTGATGATGGTCATGGCCCCGCCGCAGGATCCGCAGCGTATGAGGCCAGACAGCATACGTTTGGTGGTCTGCCGTTTGTTGCCGACCTGGGAACTGTACCGCGCCTTTATCTCCTGGACCTGTTGCCAGAGAGTGTCGTCGATGATCTGAAGGTGCGGTGCGGTATGAACAACCCAGTCGGATTCCGGATTAAGCCGTGACACCCGTTTTCCGGTATCCGGATCCTTCACGAAATGCTGCCGGTTATAGACGATACGCCCGATATAAAGTTCGTTGTTGAGGATCCCGTTCCGGCGTTGCCGGCTGCCATTGATGGTGGATGCGTTCCAGTGCCCGCCGCGTGGACCGGGGACAGCTTGTTCATTGAGGGCGGCCGCGATTCTCCGTGGCGGCTTTCCTTCGGCATAGTCTCTGAATATCTGCCTGATGATTGCCGCCTGTTTGGAGTCAATCTCGCGCTCACCTGTGGTGACGGTGCCATCTTCCTTCAGCCGGCGGATCATTCGGTAGCCATAACTGTTGCCACCGGGGATTTTGCCCGCCTCGACGCGGCCTCGCTGACCGCGCCGGGTCTTGGCTGCAAGGTCTTTGAGGAACAGCGCATTCATCGTTCCCTTCAGACCAATATGCAGTTCGCTGATCTCTCCCTCAGCCAGAGTGATGATCCTGCAACCAGCATGGGAGAGGCGTTTGTAAATAGCAGCGATATCTTCCTGATCACGGCTCAACCGGTCGAGGGCTTCCGCCAGTACCAGATCTATGCCTCCTTCTCGCGCGCGTTTGAGCAGGTCAACGGCTCCTGGCCGACTGCCAAGATGACTACCACTCAGGGCATGGTCACTGAAGACCTCGGTAACAGTCTGGCCATTCTTCGTGGCATATTCCTGGCAGAGCCGCACCTGATCCTCGATGGAGGTGACGGACTGCAGATCGCTTGAATATCTCGCATAGATTACGGCGCGGTTCATGATGGCCCCCGGCTGGCAGACGTTGTGACCCGGTCCCGGTCTTTTGCCAGACAGGTCAGGAACCTGCGGCCGGCATTGATGCTGCAGGAGCGGATATAATGCGCCTGTGTGGTGCGAAAGTCAGCATGGCCGAGCAGATCTTTTGCCAGCATGACAGAATCGGGGTTTTGCAGGGCCAGCGTTGTCGCCGCACAATCGCGAAACTGATGCAGCGTCACTTCAATGCCGAGTCCAGATCTGATGTGTTTTGTGATGTTGCTGTAGAGAGCAGCGCCCGATAATCCGTTGCCTTTGTATGATGGCCACAGCCAGTCATGATCCGCTGCATTGCCGATGAGCGGACGCACTCTTTGCAGATAGTCAGTGAGATGCACCTCCAGCATGGCCGGGAAATCGAAATCCAGTGGTTTGTGGTTCTTGGTCTCGCTCTCTTCAAAGACCAGATACCATCCCGCCGGTGACTTCTGGAGATGTGTCCCGATCCTCATCATTGAAATATTGCGGCGTCTCAAGGGGATGAGGGAAAGCAGGGCGATGATCAGGCCATCACGATACCGGAGCCGAAGCGCGTGAGGATTGCGGGTGCCTTCTGCGGACTTGTCGGTCATCAATGACAGGCCGAACTCAAGCAGGGTCTGGCTGTCGGGGAGATGGTTGCCATGATGCTTTCGGGGGATCAGTCGCGACAGACGATGCTCGATCTGGTGGAGCCAGGTCCAGTCTCGTTCAGGTGCCATCGCACGCATGGCATCCTTCAGATTCTTGATGTAGTTCCAGAGCCCTGACGGCTGTAGGGTTGGTGATATGTCGCGAATATAGGCATCTACTCTCTCCGGTGTGACCCGTTCATCCGGTGCCAGAGCCAGTATGTTCGCCTCATTCAATGACAACAGATAGCCGATCCAGCGGCCATAGCCGAGCATGGTGACCTGCCGGCTTGCCGGTGCCCAGTGGGCGGCTGTTCCCTGGCCATCGAAAATGTCGCCGGTTGCAATCGCACGTTCCCATGACAGGCGATCCGGTTGCGGCCACCCGGGGAGGGAGATTATCCTGCGCTGTGTCATCTTGTCGTTTTCCTTGCAGGCAGCGCGCCGCGCCCGGACTGAAGGATATCGTTCAGGGCGCGTGCGGCTTCACGGGTTCTCATGCCGGCGTAGAAATTGACTGTGGTCTTGAGGTTCTTATGGCCAAGGAGCATCGAGACCAGATAGTAGTTGCCCGGATTCTCATCCAGCATGACCTTTGCCGCGAAGTGGCGGAACTGATGCGGTGTCATATGGATGCCGACATGTCTTTTGATCGCATCGGTGATCTGGCCGGCCAGAGTGGTTGCGTACTTGGGGCCACCGCCCTCGCCGGGAAACAGACAGGGGCTGTCGCCGTGGCCGAGACTGGCATGATGTTGTCTCAGGTAACGGTCGATCATTCGGCCGAGCCTCACCGGGACTTCATATTCCAGTGGATCTCCATTCTTGGAGTTGTCGCCACCGATAGACAGGCGCCATGCACCGCCCGGCCGGGAGGGCCGGAACAGATCTTCGCCGATGGTCAGGCTGACGAGGTTGGTTATTCTCAGGGGTATGTTCAGCAGAAACTCGATCGCCAGAGCGAGTTGAAAGCTTGTCGCGGCGCATTGTGATGGTGCACGGCGGGCTGCGATCTGTTGCAGTTTGTCTGGCAGGTCATAAAGCCCGCTGCGTATTGCATCATCATCGAGCTCGCGGAGCAGCTTGCGGTTCTTGGGTGTCAGCCCGGTCTGTTCCTTGCCGAGCCGGTGGCTGATGGCCTTCAACTCTTCAATCCGGGAGGCAGGAGCCTGAATGTAATGGCGGGCAACCTGTATCAGTGTCTGACAGAGGCCTTTCATGAACTGGGTCGGCTGGTCATTGTTGCGTCGGAGGTAGTTGCGGAAGATATCCTTCACCCGGTCGGGAACCACCAGATCAGCCAGTCCCTGTAGTTCTGCCGGGTCATGTCCTTCCGCCGCCCAGGCAGACGCCGCCAGGAGGATCTGCATGCGACGCAATCTGATGCTCCGGGGGCGCATTGGATTAGGCGGCGCATTCTCGGCGAACAGATCCTTGCCGCTCAGCCAGTGGAGATGGTGCTCCAGATCAGCGGCAAAGCCCGGGGAGAATGCCTCAGGCGGCAGAGACTTTGCCTTGCTCCGGAAATCCGGGACGCAGACGATCTGTCCATTCCAGTTCGGAACAAGATCGTGAAGGCTGTTCCAGAGTCTTGTGTTAAGCCGGTGCAGGCTACGGATCTTGCGATCATCCAGCAAGGTGTCTTGCCGCAGCATCAGGATGAAGCGCTCGATGATCGCATCATCCACATCCGCCGGCTCGATCTGCCGGAGAGAGCAGAACCGCGCGAGCCGGGAGAGTTGGGTGCGCCTGCCCCGGTCAGGGATATCGGCACGGAGTGCCTGCCACTGAGGAGAAAGGACAACCTGTCTTGCTGATGGCATCCCGGCGATACCGAGTGCCCTGAATGCTGCCGTTGCGTTGGAGAGACAGTTTTGTCGGGTTTTGTCTGATATCCCCGGTGACGGTTCCGCTGATTTTGCAAGCCGTGCACGGAGTATGGAGATATCGGCCGGGAGGGACGCGGGATCTGTGTTGAGCGTGCGGGCGATACTGCGGAGCCCGGACATGAGGTCTCGTCTTCGGGTCAACGACAGGCCGGGATGTTCCCTGAGCCGGTCAATGGATTGGGCCAGGGAAACAGTCCCGGTAAAGGCAGGCAGGGTCAGTTGACGGTGGGGACGGGACATATCATTGGGCATCGGGAAATCTCCTCTCTGGACAAATCTGGTATCGGGTGGACAGGGCTGGTCAACCTGTCCTGTTCGGGAAGACTATCACAAAATATCTGGGACGATTGTTCGTGTAAGGTCTTCCCGACAGTCCAATAAGACACTGATAATACTGGACATTGTTACCCATCTCTGGACAACAGGACTCTGTCTGCCGGGAGATGTCTGCGGCGCAGGAACAGCTCCAGATCTTCTCCTGAAATACGATACTGAACGCCGATCCGGTGGGCCGATAGTTTGCGGGAGATGATCATGCGTCGCACCGTCCTGGTGCTCAGCTTCATGATCTCTGCGGCTTCTGAAAGGGTGTAGAAACTATCGGATGGTGTGGTCATCGGGGAATCCCTGATTGTGGTGGGGGTGGATGTTAGGAACATTCCCGTCACCAGCACAGGTCTCTGCTGCAGCGACCCTGCCGAGCAGACGGGTGAGTTGGCGCAATGCCATATCCGGAGTTGTCTCGGACAGGGACCTTGGATCAGAGGGGCGGCGGGTTCGTTGTTCCATGCCCGAATGGATAGACAACGGCTGAAAGCGGCGTAAGCCGTGAACCAGTGACCGAAAAAACCGTTCCGTTCTGCGGCGTTCAGACGATCAGGGGTGGGGCAGGTCTGTTGTTACCTCGAGGTCCCTGTGAATCCGGAGGGCTTTCGGAAGCTTGAAGCGCCAGCTCTCTGGTATTGGCAGGAGATATTTACGATCACCCTGACGTTGCCAGGGCGTCTCGGTGCCCAGGCGATAGTAGGCCTCGGCATAACCGAGAAACCCGGGGATCCACTCGTTCCTTCCCGGTCCGATATCTGGTCGCTCATGATTTATGCTATGTATGAATGCCGCCCAGTAGTGAATGACTGGCAGAAAATTGTTGAAACTCCTGATCATATTGCGTCTTGAGGTGGGCAGGCGGCCGAGATGTGCCGTCGCGGACCATTCCGGCGCCCAGGTCTGAACAAAACACGGCCAGGTGGGTTGCAGGATATCGATGGCTTTGTTCAGGCTCGATGGTTGTCCGAGCTTGTGCAATTGCGCCATCGTGATCAGCAGGTATCCGGCCGCCAGCCCTTGTGGTGTCAGTTTACGGACCTCGAGCATGAACTTGTCGTCATCGAGTGTGGCCGTCCGGACCTTGCCCTCGTTGGTCTGCTTCCTGATGGTCGAGAGCATCTGGTTACGGGCGTAGTCGTTACGCGGGTAACACATCCGGGCGAGGACAATGAACGGGGCAATCGGGTCGAGGTTGCCTTGGCTGTCGCAAAGGCTTTGTGAGGGCAGCCTCGAGGGCGAAATGCGATTGGGATGAACAGTCTCGCGGTATGACAACGCGATACTCTCCTTACGGTGTTGACAGAGGGGTGTCTGGCGGAAGTCGCAAACGGCAGCGCTGATTGCAAGCGAGTTTGCGGGGTGGGTAGAGGTGGGAGGCAATGCTTATTCTTCACCTTACATAAAAGGCCTTTTACTTAATGACCTTGCCCCCGTTATTCCCCCGTTTATGAGTAGAATCTGCTCTGGTTATGGTCCTGAAACGATAGGGAGCTTTAGTTCTCGGAAGTCAGGATATTGAAAAGAAATAAAAAATAACCCCGGGAGTTTTGTCCTCCCGGGGTATTTTGCAATATCATGCAGGTTTGCTGGCTATTTGATCTTCGAATAAATTTCGTCCCAGAGAGCTTTTTCATAAGCTGCTTTGTCGACCGTGCCGCCGGGTAGCAGGGCATTCCATTTATCGAGGTTCTTCTTGAACTGGTTGATGATTTGTTCAGGGTTTTTGACTCCGAACTTACTGGCCGTTTCAGCGATCACAGCCTCATCTTTGTTTTTATAGTCAGCCACTGTCTGGGCGAATTCATTCTGACCTGTCAGAACGGGAATGCCTTTTTCAGCTGCTGTCTTCAGGGCGGCGTCATGACCTTCGACATATCCCTTGATGACCAGGTCATAGGTCAGGGCTGGCAGGGATTTCATGAATGCCTGCTGCTGCGCAGTGTCGAGGCTCTCCCAGCTGTCTGTGTTGAAGGCGACCGAGATGGCGTTTGGAAAGGCACCGAAAGGATAGGACACAATCGACTTTATCGTATCGAACAGGTTGTAGGAGCTGATCCAGGCCAGCGGACCGAGTACGCAATCGATGTTGCCACGTTCGAGTGATGTCACCAGATCTGCCGGTGATACACGAACGGGTGTGGCACCGAGATGCCGGGCAAGGCGGCCGCCCGATCCTGATACCCGAACTTTCAGCCCCTTGATGTCTTCGGCGCTGGAAACAACTTTCGTGCAGAACAGGCCGGAGTTCGATGTTGCGTAGGTGCCGAGAATGGTCACGCCGTGCTGCTTGAAATCTGCCTGACATTCAGGGCAGTCCAGCAGAACGGTTTCGAGGGCTGCGCCGGCACCAGCCAGTGGGTTTTCCACGAAAGCAACCATATCAAACAGAATGTTGAAGTGCGGAAGCTGATTGGGTGCATAGGCAGACAACGCATTTGTTGCGTCAGCAAGGCCCTCTCCCGTTGCCGTAATCGATGACTTGTTATCAAAAAGCTGGGCACCGGGAACATGATTGAATGTGATGCTTCCGTTGCTTGCTGCGGTTACTGCCTTGAAGAAGCTGGGCAGCGCTTCCTTGTTCATCAGATGTGACGGCGGCAGATAGGAGGCAAAGGTGATTTCCTTTGCCTGTACGCTTTGGGAAGCCATGCCTATCAGGGCCAGCCCTCCAATTAGTGCCGCGGGTAGCCGGTATGATGCAAAACCAGATGAGTTTGTTTTGATAAATTTATTCATAGTTACCTCCCTTTGGATCAGTTGTGCATAGTGTTGACGAGGAAAAGAGAAAGCGATGGGAACGCGATCAATGCAGCGCAGATAAATACTTCGCAGAGGATGAACCATGCTGCCCCGGAGAATATTGTCTCCAGTCGTATTTTTTCGCCGACAATACTTTTGAGTACGTAGACGTTCAGGCCGACCGGTGGCGTGATCATGCCGATTTCGACGAATTTGACGGTAAGAACGCCCAGCCAGATCAGGTCGAGATTGGCGGCCTCAAACATGGGAATCAGCAAAGGCAGCGTGAGCAGCAGGAGCCCCAGTGTATCGAGGAACATGCCGAGCAGCAGAAACAGGGCGGCTGCCATGAAAATGATTGTCCAGGGGCTTGGGTCGTTATCGACAATCAGCTGCGCCAGGTAGGGTGCGACACCGGCCTGCGCCATGAACCGGCTGAACAGGACAGCCCCGATGACGATGAAGAAGACCCGCGCCGTGGTGGTTACGGTCTCATGCAGGCTTTCTGAAAACATGCTGCTGGAGAGGCGACCATTCAGGGCTGAAATTACAATTGCGCAGAAGGCTCCGAGGGCGCCAGCTTCTGTTGGTGTAGCTATGCCAGCATAGATCGCGCCGATTACAGCAATCACGAGACAAATGATAGGCCAGACCTGACCAAGCGAACGCCATCGATCTCCCCAGCTTTCGGACAAGTCGGATCGGGGCGCGAGTGCTGGATTGAAATGGCAGCGCAGTCCGATCATCAGGCAATAGACGATAAGCGTCAGTAAGCCGGGAATGATACCGGCAATGAACAGGTCGCTGATCGAGACTTCGGCAAAGATGCCGTAGATGATGAAGACGAGGCTTGGTGGTATCATGACGCCGAGGGTGCCCCCGGCGGCGACACTGCCTGAGGCGAGGCCCTTGTTATATCCGGCAGCGAGCATTTCCGGAATGGCGATCCTGCCAATTGCGGCTGTAGTCGCCAGCGATGATCCGGAAGCCGCTGAGAATCCTGCGCAGGCCATGTTACTGGCGATGGCCAGACTGCCGGGCAGAAAAGATAACCATGAACGGGCCGCGCGAAACAGTCCGGCGCTCAACCCCCCGAAATTTGCGAAGGCACCCATCAGGATGAACATGGGAATGGCGGATAATGAGAAATGCGCCGCGGTTGTGAACGGTTCGTCCCGCAGCATGGCGTAGCCAGCAACTGGGCCGCGTATCATTGCAATGCCAATCAATGACGTCGCACCCAGTGCAATACCGATGGGGAATCGGATCGCGATGAGAATGAGTGCGACGGCAATGCCGACAAATCCGACAGTTAAACTGGACACGATGTCCTCCCTTTGAAGGCCTCTTCGGGCCTTGTCTGTCGCCGTTATGGCTGTTCTTTTCTGAGTGCTGCGATGGCACGCAGCAGGTTTCTTCCAAATGCAATTGCGCAGAACCCGATCCCGACTGGCACAAGCCAGCGGCTGTACCAGATTGCGATATAGCCATCTGCGGTTTCCCAGGATTCTCCGGATGCCGTTTTTCTTAAGGCCTGATCAAAGGCAGCAAAGAAAAAGACGCTGACGATGATGAAGGTGATCAGAAGAACGACAGCGTTAAGCCTGCGGGCGGTAGATGGCTTCAGGAACTTTGTGAAAAACTCGACACTGATGTGACTGTCGATCAGCGTCACTGCCATCAGCGGCAGAAAAACGATTGAGACCATATAGATCGCAGAAACAATCTCGGTTGTGCCGGGGATCGGATGCCTGAACAGATATTTAAGGGAAATGTCGGCAACGATATGGAGCATCATCGCAACCAGCGCGACACCGGAAACTGCAACGAGCCATCGGGATATGGTATTGAGCAGCGCTCCGGGCTTGTCGGGTTGCTGGCTCATTGTATGCATCCTGTCCGGCAGGTGATGTGATTGACAGGTGGGATGGATGACATGATCAGCCCGCCCGCTTGCTGGTATCGAGCCACTGGACAGGGTTGTCAGCGCCGCTCTCCATCTGGGCGATGAGGCTGTTTGCCTGTTCGCTTGCGCTCAGGATGATTTCTCCAACCCGCTTTTCATCCGCAATTTCGAACCGGGTTCGGGAAAAAACGAAAGTGAGGCTGCTGGGGGGATCTGTCTTCAGGGGCGCGGAGACGCCGACATTTCCTTCGTCAAGCTCGCCTCTGGACAGAGCAAAGCCCTGCCGTCTGATGCGTTTGATCTGCTTATAGAATTCATCCCAGTCATCACTGAATTCTGACCCGGAAAGCTGTTCGATATTATCTTCAAACAGTTTCTGGAGTTTTGATTTTGGCAGAGAGGCCAGGATGATCTTGGAGGGTGCCCCAAGGAACAATGGCATTCGACGGCCACGACCGTAACTCATTGTGAATTCTTCGTTGCCCCGTTCATGGTGGCGAACAATGACGCGACCCTGATAGTAGCTCGACATCAGGATATCGCAGTCCAGCCTGTCACTCAGGCTGCGCATGATTGGCTGAACAATCTTGATATAGGGGTCACTGCTGCGAATTGAAAAATCCAGCTCAATGATCCGTGGTCCCAGTGCATAGGCTCCGCCGACGCTTGTCAGAAGACCCGCCGCCGTCAGTTCGCGGAGATAGCGGTAGGCCGTGCCACGGCTGTAGGACAGCCGGGACATTATGTCTTCGGCACTGAGCACCGATGAACTGACCGTAAATTCATCGAGAATGGCTAACATTCGGGTCAAACTGGACATCTTCAACCGACCTGCTGATTGCTCTGGTGTAAGGGAGAGAGAAACTGTGGGGAGGAATTCATTCTGCTGCCTCCAGGCATTCACCTGACATTACGCTATAGTTTCCCCTGATAACCTGAACGGGATGGCGAATGCCATTGGCAGCGGCTTCAATGCGCATTTCCTGTGCCTGTGCACGAACTTCCGCTGGCAGCCATGTGCGTTCGTGTCCCCATAGGCTGGGGCCTTCATGATATTGTTTGGCGGTCCAGTTGCGGGGATCGATTTCACGTCCGCCCCAGCCGCATTCAATCATGAAGGGAGAGGGGGTTTTGGCGTAAAAGGAGGTCATGTAGTCGTTCGAATGACGGCCCAGTGTTACATTCACGCAGTCCTTGGCGATTGCGAGGTCATAGGCCTGTCCGACATCATCAAGAGAATAATGCTCCATCATGATATGATGAACACCATTCTTTCCGGTCTCGATAAGGGCCAGGCTGTGATGTCTTGGATTGATATGAAGGAAAAAAGCTTTGAAGGGGGCGAGCATGTAGTCGCTCAGCCCGAAACCGAGAACATCCCGGTAAAAGGGTAAGATGTCGTCGATTCTCTCGACGGTCAGAACAGCATGACCAAGTCCGAGTGCGCCAGTCCGGAATCCCGAGATGGTACGGCCGGGTGTGAAGCCATTGTCATCGGTCTGTGCTCCATGGAAGACCTCAAGCCGGTTGCCTGCGGGGTCTGAAAAGGACAGTACCTGACTCACGCACCGGGACTCCGAAATATAATCCGGTTCTCTGGTAACGCTAACGCCTGACTGCTCCAGATGGGCTGCCATAGCTTCCATTTCGGTGGGGCCGGCAACCTCCCAGCCGAAAAAACATGATCCATCGGCGGTCTCCTGGTCAACGATGATCCGTCGCTTTCGGTCATCCATTCTGAAACCAATGAGAGAGCCGGTTTCCTCAGCACATTGCAGGCCGACGATTCTGGAGCCGAATTCTTTCCAGTCCGCCAGATGCTTTGATCCGACACCAATATAGCCGAGGGCATGCAAATTCATTCTCGTACCTCATTTGATTTATAAAACGCTATAATCTCATAATATGAAACACAAGGTATTTTTTATCATTGACATAATTTTATAAACAGATTTATCTCATAATGAGAAATATGAAGATATATAAATGGCTTTTAAGCTGTTTTCTGAGAGGGAAATTCAAAATGGTCGATATTTCAGGGGCGGCATCTGCCTTGTTTGAGGCGCGGCGGACACTCGACCCCATCGGGCCTGTGCGAGACACATATGCGGTCGCCACGCCAGTTGAGGCTTATGAAGTTCAGGAGGAGAATACCCGAAGATACCTTGCCGACGGGCGCGTTCTCGTTGGCCGGAAAATCGGCCTGACTTCTGTCGCCGTCCAGCAGCAGCTTGGTGTCGATGAGCCGGATTTTGGGATGCTCTGGGGAGACAGCGGTTATCAGCCGGGAGACGATATTCCGATTTCCGGTTTCATGCAGCCCAAGGTGGAGGTGGAAATCGCTTTCCGCATGGGACGTGATGTCAGCGATCCGGATATCACAATCCCGGATCTGTCCGCTGCTGTGGATTCTGTGTTTGCTGCTGTGGAAATCGTCGATAGTGCGGTAGCAAACTGGGATATCAGGCTGGTCGATACAATCGCGGACAATGCATCTGGTGGTGGTTATGTGATTGGTAATGACCCTCACCGTCTTGGTGAGTTTGACCTGCGCCTGTGCGGCATGGCCCTTTCAAGAGGCGGGTCGGATGTTTCTCTTGGTGTCGGTGCGGCCTGTCTGGGGACGCCGCTGAATGCAGTTCAGTGGCTGGCGCGCAAGATGATTGCCGTCGGAAGGCCGCTGAAGACAGGCGACCTTGTTCTGTCAGGTGCGCTCGGCCCGATGGTCGCCGTTGAGGCGGGCGACCGGTTTGATGTCAGCGTCGCCGGTTTCTCGCCGTTTTCAATATTTTTCAGCCGCTAGAACAGAATGATGGGTGATCCAGTCATGTCCGTAAACTCAACGCCAGAAACGCCGGAGATCGGCAAGTCGATCGAGGTTGGTGACCTGAAGATAAACTATCACGACCTTGGTGAGGGTGAGGTCGTGCTCCTCATCCATGGGTCAGGCCCGGGTGTGACGGGTTGGGCAAACTGGCGGGGGGTGATCCCGGGGCTGGCAAACGAATTCCGGGTTATCGCCCCGGATATGGCTGGCTTTGGATATACATCAACGGCCAGTGATGTTTCCTGTTCAACGGCTTACTGGGCAGAGCAGTTGTTGCTGCTGGTTGATGCTTTGGATGTCCCGACATTCAGTATCGTCGGCAATTCATTCGGCGGATCCATTGCCCTGGAGTTCGTGCGGCGTTATCCGGACCGGTGCAACAAGGTTGTGCTCATGGGAGCCGTTGGTGTCAGCTTTCCACTGACCGACGGGCTGGATGCTGTATGGGGGTATGAGCCGTCCCATGATGCAATGCGCCATCTGTTGCGGGTGTTTGTCGCCAACAAGGACATGATTTCAGACGATCTCGTTGAAATGCGCTATCGGGCCAGTGTCCGGCCGGGGGTGCAGGAACGGTTCTCTGCTTTGTTCCCTGCGCCGAGACAGCGATGGATTGAGGCGCTGGCTCAGGACCCTGAAGTTCTGCGACAGATCAGACACCAGGTTCTGCTCATTCATGGCTATGAAGACGAAGTGATTCCGTTCGCAGCCTCCGAGCATCTGGTCAGCCTTTTGCCGAATGCGAGGCTGGAGCGAATTGATCGTTGCGGCCACTGGGTACAGATCGAACAGGCTGAGCAATTCAACAAAATTTTGGGGGAGTTTTTGTCTGCGCCCTGATGGGGCGGGCTGTGGAAGCAGCATGATCTTCGCCGGAACAACACCACGAGAGTTCAAAACAAAGGTTTGTAACCATGACCAGTCAGATGATTGACCGTTGGAATATTGTAAGTTGGTATCAGGAATATGATGACGGCCGGCTGATCCATCCGTTTGGGGAAAACCCTGAAGGTTTTCTCGACTATCAGGCTGCCGGTTATATGTGCTGTACCATCGTACGGCCTGACCGGCAGAATTTTACAACTGGCGGACAGTGGAACGCTGACGATCGCGAAAAGGCGGATGCCTATAATGGCTATCTGTCCTACAGCGGGACATTTGAGGTCGTTGGAAACACGGTCGAGCACAAGGTCCGGTACAGTATTTTCCCTAACTGGGTCGGGTCTGTGCAGAAACGAACATTCGAGCTCAAAGGGGATGTTCTAGATCTGTCTGCCCGTCTGGAAGACGGAACAGCTGAAGCGCGAACGGCAATCCTCAGATGGTCCCGGGACAAGCGCTGAATACGGAGAGCCGGGCATGTCTGTTTCATCTGATATTACAATTGTCGGGGGCGGCCAGGCTGCGGCACGGGCATTTGCTGCTGTGCGGAGTCTGGCTCCGGAATTCCCGGTGACGCTTTTCTCGGAAGAGAACCACCTCCCCTATGAGCGCCCGCCGCTTTCTAAAGAGTGTCTGCACGAAGGCGGGCTCTCGAAGCCTCAGCTGGTGATACCGGACAGTGATTATCAGCATCCGGCGACTGATCTTCGACTGGGAAGCAGAGTTATCAAAATTGACCGGAAGAAACATCGGATTGAGACGGCAACCGGCGACTCCCACAGCTATGGCAAACTGCTGATTGCGACAGGTGCGCGTGCCCGGACCTTGCCTGATGTCAGTGGTGGAGAAAACATCCTGTATCTTCGTAACTTTGAAGATGCGATGGCGTTGGCAGACCGGCTCAAGTTCTGTCGAAATCTTGTCATCATTGGTGGTGGTGCCATTGGCACGGAGATCGCAGCAGTGGCTGCCGAGCGGAGTATCACAGTGACGGTGATCGAAGCGGGAAGTCGCCTGTTGGCACGGGCAGTCTGCCAAATGACGAGCGATCTGCTGCGTGATAGCCACCTGTCCCGGGGTGTTCGGGTGCGATTCAACTCTGCCGTGAAGGCGGTCTCTGACGGCTCAGTTAGTCTGAATGACGGAACTGAGATTGCTGCTGACCTTGTCGTTGCCGCTATTGGTGTTGTGCCAAATGCTGAGCTGGCCGAACAATCCGGTCTTGAGGTTTCAAATGGCGTCCTGACAGATAATGACTGCCGGACATCGGACCCCGATATTTATGCTGCGGGTGATGTTGCCAATTATTATGAGCCATATCTGGGGCGACAGTTTCGGTCAGAATCCTGGGCGGAAGCCAACATGCAGGGCATGCGTGCAGCGCAGGCGATGCTTGGCCTTGAAGTTACGAAACCGGCTGTTCCGTCGTTCTGGACGGACCAGTTCGGCATTAGTTTTCAGATGTGCGGCAATGTAACTTCAGATGATATAGAGATGCGGGGAAACCTCGCTGCGCATCAGGGGGCAATTGTACATTTTGATGGTAACCGGGTTGTGGGTGCCACCTGTCTGAATAATCCGCGCGAGTTCCGTCTTTTAAACCGGATGATACGGGATGCGACCGTGCTGGACCGGACATCGATCAGAAACCAGTCGCAGCCTTTGACAGAGAGCGTGATTGATGCTGCAGCCTGAAGTCGCAGAGCGAAACGAAAGAATGTCGGGAGAAGTTGTTTTGGATCAGGAATGGTTTGCCGTCTGCGATATTGCAGAAATACCTGAAGATATGGGCTTTCGGCTGGAAATCGGTGCGGATTCAGCCGTGGCCGCGTTCAGGGTGGATACGACATTCCATGTCGTTGATGACCGTTGTTCCCATGGTGCTGCTTCGCTGGCAGACGGATTTATCGAGGGGGCCGAGATTGAATGTCCCTATCACGGTGGCAAGTTTGATTTGCGGACCGGTGAGCCGACAGCTTTTCCCTGTACCAAAGCGATCAGGGTTTATGAGACGAAAGTTGAGGAGGGCCGTCTTTATGCCCGCCCCGCAACCATGAATGAAGGATCAGAATGATGCCGGGCCATACTGCCGAGAAGATCCAGACACTTGTTGAAAGCGGACGCATTCATAGCTCGCTCTATACTGATCCGGAATTTTTTGCCGGAGAGATGTCGGAGATATTCGAAAAGGCCTGGGTTTTTGTGGCCCATGAGTCAGAGCTTAAGGAAAACGGATCGTTCCTTCGGCGGACAGTAGGATTACAGCCTGTGATCGTAACGCGGGCCCGGACTGGCATTCATGTTCTGGTCAACCGGTGCAGCCATCGTGGCAATCTTGTCTGTGCGCCGGAGAGAGGGGTGAAGCGTGCTTTTTCCTGTCCGTATCATGGCTGGGTGTTTGCCCAGAACGGTGATCTTGTGGATGTGCCGTTTCCTGAGGGCTGCAAGGACCTCGATCGTAATGCCAGCGGTCTGAAGACCGCAAAGGTTGCCAGCTACCGGGGCTTTGTTTTTGCCACTTTCAATGAATCACCGCCTTCTCTGGAGGATTATCTGGGTGAAGCCAGACAGGCCCTTGACCGCGCAGCCAATCTGTCCCCGAGCGGGGAGATTGAACTCGGGCGGACGTGGGTTCGTCACCTGTTCCGGGCGAACTGGAAGATGCTGTCAGAGAATGAGGCGGACGGATATCACGTCACCTTCGTCCATGATTCCTTTGCAAAGGCCATCAACCGGCAGGGCAAGTATGACAGTATTCTTCAGGATAGTGAGGATAAGGTCGAAGCAGTCTGCCGTTATCTGGGGGGAGGGCATACAGAGCTTGATTATGAACGAACCTATTCGGAACCGATGGCATGGCTCGGCGTGAAGCCGGACCGTTACCCGGATTATGTTTCCGCCATGAATGAGACCTACGGGCAGGATCTGGCCTTTGAGATCATGCGCAGGGGACCACCACATACCTTTATCTTCCCGAACCTGTTTCTGGCGGAAACCTGTCTGGTGATGATCCAGCCAACCTCTGTCGGAGAGACGGTCAACTGGCATACCCCGCTCTATCTGAAAGATGTCCCGGAAGCACTGAACCGGAGAATTCTGCGTCAGGGTGAAGTGGCGCTGGGGCCATCCGCCTTTCTGAC
>TARA_R110000787_G_scaffold89906_3_pt1 | contig 29395 bp, 28 predicted proteins | sample TARA_R110000787 | Tara Oceans TARA_R110000787 (sample SAMEA4397920) | marine metagenome | biome: Polar Biome; feature: [DCM] deep chlorophyll maximum layer (ENVO:01000326); material: water (ENVO:00002006), including particulate matter (ENVO:01000060) such as... | depth 35 m | reverse complement strand
GTGAAGCCCCGATTGTCGCCTATATGCGAACAGTCATGCAGAATTACCCTTCCGTCGAATGGGCCGTGTCCGATGCCCCCGTCCCTTATGAGGCCGCCGTGGCCTGCATGGAGGCGCGCGCACGGGCGATTCGCGAAGGCGAGGCGGCGGAATTTGTCTGGTTCCTGGAGCATCCACCGCTTTACACATCGGGCACATCCGCAAAACTGGAAGACCTGAAGGATGCCGCGCGATTCCCCGTTTTCGACGCAGGACGCGGCGGCCAGTACACGTATCATGGCCCCGGACAGCGGGTCGCCTATGTCATGCTGGACGTCGGCGCGCGCGGGCGCGACGTGCGGGCGTTCGTGCAAAATCTTGAAACATGGATCATTGCCGCGCTGGCCACTTTCAATGTCGAGGCGGGCCCGCGTGATGGCAGGGTTGGTGTCTGGGTTGACCGGTCAAAGGCGGGAGGCAGCCTGCGCGAAGACAAGATTGCGGCGATTGGCGTTCGCCTGAAGCGCTGGGTGAGCTTCCACGGCATTTCGCTGAACGTGGAGCCCGATCTGGAGCATTTCACCGGAATCACGCCCTGTGGCATCGCTGATCCGCGCTACGGCGTGACCAGCCTTGTCGACCTGGGCATCCCGGCCAGTATGGGCGATGTCGATATTGCGCTGCGTGACGCGTTCAAGGCCGTGTTCAGCAGCGAACTGGTGGCTGTGCCGAGCCCGCTTCAGGTTGTCTCGTAAGGGCGGCGCCGCGCCTCGTTCTCAGGAATGTGGCTGCCCGTGCTGAACTCACCCACGCCACCATTCGGCATTCGCGCGACGTAAAGCAGCGTCCACAGCATTGCAATGAACGACACCAGCATCCAGATCGGCACGGCCAGACCGACACCCGCGCCGATTGCCATTTCGCGGCCGGTCTGAGGCTTGCCGGGAGGCCCACGACGCTGGGCTTGCGGCTTCGCGTCGGGATTTTCCTTGGCCATTGCTTCAGCTTCCGCTTTGGCGGCAGCTGCCTTGACCGGATCCGCCGCGATCTCACGCTCCAGGGCAGCCTTCGCCTGGTTCTGCTCATGCTGGGCGATGCCGCCAGCGGCGCCGAGGGCAAAGCCGACCATGGCAAGGATGAGCGGGAGCAAGACAATACCTGCCAGCAGCGTTGAGCGCCCTGCCTCAGCAAGGCGCCGAATGTGCGCAACGAAGGAAGTGTATTCCGTGACCAGCACGAAAACGACGAACGGGACGAGCATGGCCGGCACAGGCAGCGGGCCGAGATTGACCGGGCTGTTGAACGACCCGGTCTGCACACCCGCGATGCCGATAATGGCGACGAGGAATGTTGGCACGATGTAGAGCAGTACCCGGCCCATGAACATGAAGGTCCAAGCGCGGCTGAAATGCAGCTTGCTGGACTGCCCCATCGGATTGAACAGGGTCTGGATCCAGTTCATTGTTGCCGGATCATCCCGTTTGTCGAGAATCCAGGGGCGGTGCGGGTCGATTACGGCTGGCGTGTCTGACATCGGGTAAAACCTCGGCGGAAATCAGGAAAAAGTATCGGATTGCGGGGAGCCGTCTGGCGGACCAAAACGGTTTGTCGACGGGTCCGATCGCAGGCGGGCGCCGATCAGGCCGAGCAAGCCACTGGCGATGAGGAACGAGGTAATCGTAGTCAGGATGGATGCGCGGGCAAATTCCTGGGCGTGCTTGGCCAGTTCCTCGATCGCCCCCGACAAGTCACCCGACTGAGCGATCTTCTGGAACTCGCCCTGCATCGAGAAAGCTTCCGGAGACAGGAATGGCAGCAAGATCGCGCTGACGACTGTTGTGAAAACAAAATACCCCACCAAGAAAGCCAGATAAAGCCAGGCCGAATGCCCCCCATCGTGCAGGCGCTTGCCGAACACACAGACATACGAGAACACGAGCGGGTATTGCAGCATGCCAAATGCAGGCGCCACCAGCCCCGCTGCGATCTGCACAATCATCATCGCGCCCGTCAGCAGGATCAGCCCGCGACCAAAATCGCGTGGGCCAATACGGCCGTTTGTACTGAGCAGGACATATTTTACGTCCATCTGGGGCAGTCTCCTTGGGTCGGCACCTGTCAGCGCGCTGGAAGCGCCTTTGGCGTCTCTTATCAATAAACGATAAATTCATGCAAGAAAAAAGAGCCGAAGGCATGCTCCGGCTCTTCAAGACGTAATATAGATTCGTCTGCGATCAGGCGAACGTTTCTTCCGAAGGGCCGCCGGGAGGCGGGCCGAACTTGTTGGTGCCGGGTGTCGACTTGAACAGGCTCATCACGAACCCGACCACGCCGGTCACGATGGCCGTCGACAGAATGTTCGGCAGGAGTTGAGCCTGCGTCATCTTCTTGGTCGCTTCCATCGTCGCCGCAATCATTGCGCCCGGATCATTGCTGGCCGCCATGTCTTCCATGTCGCGCGTCAGCTGCTCAGACATCGCCATTGCATCGACGCCGAAAAGGCCAGGCAGGATTAGTCCAAGCACCATAGACAGAATGGCAGCAAGGACGACCATGCCGATTGTGATCCATCCGGTCATGTCTGCGTCGTGAAACCGTTTCACATGCAGAACGATCCACGGCCAGATAAACACAATGCCGAGCATCCCGAGAAACGGAGATACGTAGGCGGAAACCGCCGCCAGCACTGAGCTGATGACAAACAGTGTAATCACACCACGCCAATAGGTTGATTGGTCAATCCGTCCATTCGGGCTGAGATAAAGGTTCATGCTGTCCTCCCTGCATAACCGATGGTATTCGTAGCGGAATTTCCGCTGACGATCCAGTGAAACACCAATGACAGGTTGTTCCGCCCCCGGTGATGGCGATCAGGTGCACACGGGTTCGGTTATCAGGCGGTTAAGCCGGATCAGGCGAACTCGACCATAATCTCGTCCGCCGCGACGCTGGCGCCGGCCTCGACATTGATCGCTTTGACGGTGCCTGTCGCCTCAGCGCGGATGATGTTTTGCATCTTCATCGCTTCGACAACGCATACCGCTTCGCCGGCCTGAACTTCCTGACCGACAGCCACATCCATCGACACGACCAGACCCGGCATCGGCGAGATGACAAGTTTCGACGTATCAGGCTTTTCCTTCTCGGGAAGACGCGCGTGCAGGTCTGCCACCGTCGGTGTGCAGACGAGCGCGCGCAGCGCCACGCCGCGGTGACGGAACAGATAGCCTTCGGTGCGGTCTGCGAACTTCACGGCAAATGGTTTGCCGTCCAGCATGCCCTCGACAAGGTGCTGGCCGGGCTCCCAGTTGGTGACCAGACTGTGCGGCTTGTCTGTGTCGACGGTGATTTGCGCGTCACCGTCTTCGCCGAGTTCCAGATGCACGGGATAGTGCTTGTCACCGAGAATGACGATCCAGTCCTTGCGGGCTTCCGGAACGGGCGACATACGCCCCGATACGTGCTGTGCGCGACGCGAATAGAACCCGTGCACGTAAGCCGCTGAACAGATCAGCTGGGACAGTTGCAGGGGGGTCGGCTCGGCACCCTGGAACCCGTCCGGGAATTCGTCCTTGATGTAGGCGGTGGTGATATCACCGGAGCGGAACCGGGGCTCGTCCATTACGGCAGCGACGAACGGGATATTGTCCTGAATGCCTTCGATGTGGAAACGGTCAAGCGCCTCTGCCTGTGTGTCGAGCGCCGCGTCACGATCCTTGCCCCATGTCACCAGCTTGGCGATCATGGGATCGTAGAACATCGAGATTTCGTCGCCTTCGCGCACGCCCGAATCCATACGGACCGTGCCTTTTCCGAGCTTGCCTTCGACCGGCGGATGGAAGCGCTTAAGGCGACCGATAGACGGCAGAAAGTTCCGATACGGATCTTCAGCATACACACGGGTCTCTACAGCCCACCCGTTGATCTTCAGATCAGACTGCTTGAACTTCATCTTCTCGCCATAGGCGGACAGCAGCATCTGTTCGACGAGGTCGACGCCGGTAATCAATTCCGTGACAGGGTGCTCCACCTGCAACCGGGTGTTCATTTCAAGGAAGTAGAAGCCTTTGTCCTTACCGGACACAACGAACTCGACGGTGCCGGCGCTGTCATAGTTGACGGCCTTGGACAGTGCGACAGCCTGCTCGCCCATTTTCTTGCGGGTTTCAGGGTCGAGCAATGGCGATGGCGCTTCCTCGATGACTTTCTGGTTCCGACGCTGGATCGAGCATTCGCGCTCAAACAGGTAGACACAGTTGCCATGCTTGTCGCCAAGCACCTGGATCTCGATGTGGCGCGGGTCGAGAATGAATTTCTCGATGAAAATGCGATCGTCGCCGAAGGAAGATTGCGCTTCCGCCTTTACGGCCGGGAAGCCCTCTTCGACTTCCTTGTCATTGGCGGCCACGCGGATGCCCTTGCCGCCACCGCCTGCAGACGCCTTGATCATGACCGGATAGCCGATCTCGCGGGAAATCTTCACCGCGTCCTTCGTATCCTTGATCAGGTCCATATGCCCGGGAACCGTCGACACGCCCGCTTCGGCAGCCAGCTTCTTGGAGCTGATCTTGTCGCCCATTGCCTCAATCGCGAACGCGTTCGGGCCGATCCAGCCGATGCCCTCTTTTTCGAGCCGTTTGGCGAAGGCGGGGTTCTCGGACAGGAAGCCGAAGCCGGGATGGATCGCTTCCGCGCCGGTTTTCTTTACGGCATCAATGATCTTGTCAGCGACGAGATAGGATTCTGACGCGGGAGAGCCGCCGATGTGCACGGCTTCATCAGCCATTTCGACGGCCATGGAGCCTGCGTCGGCGTCGGAATAAACTACGACAGTCTTCACGCCCAGGCGGCGGCACGTCTTGATGACTCGCACGGCGATTTCGCCCCGGTTGGCTATCAGAATCTTCTTGAACATCTCACCCCTAGCCTGTGTCGCTTGATAATACTGTTTCGCAGATAGGCCGGACATTCCGACTTGTCTACATTCCCGGCGGGTCAACGCTGCTTGCGCAAGAGTACGAGAAATGTTAATAAGCGCTCACATACAACAAGGAGGGACGGTATGTCCATCATCCGACTTGATCTCGATCGCCTGACGCAATCAGGAGAAATTTCTGCCGACGAAGCGGTGCGCCTGAAAAACCTTGCCCTGCCGGACGCAAGAAGCGGGCTGTTGGTCAACCTGCTGCTGATCTTCGGAGCAATTTCTGTCGCAGCCGGAACCATCGCGCTGGTGCCCAATGCCGCCACGGGCCTGGTGCTTGCCGTCCTGGCACTGGGCGGCGCCGAGGTGCTGCGCCGGGTGGACAGCGACGACTCCCTGAAAGTGCTTGGCGCCGGCCTTGAGATGATGGGCGCACTGGGCCTGGCCGGATGGATCGGCTGGGAATTCAGGGACGCCGCCGATTCGGCCTATCCGGCGCTCGGCATTGCCGCCGTGCTTGCTGCAGCGGCTGTCTGGTTCCGCTCGTCTTTTCTTGCTGCGCCTGCCGTGCTCGCACTCGGCGCAACAATGGGATCGGGCACGGGATACTGGCACGCGAGCTATGCCATCTTCGTCGAAGAGCCCACATTGACGATTCTCGTATTCAGCGCGGTCGCCGCTGGCCTGTTTACGCTCAGGAGCACGATTACCGACGCATATCGCGCTGTTGCGTCTGTCGCCTCGCGCACCGCCTTCTTCATTATCAATTTCGCGTTCTGGGTCGGATCGCTCTGGGGCGACCGGATCGGCGAACACTGGCTGGCTCCCAGCAAATGGAGCGAACGCAGCGACTGGCGCGCGGCGGCGACAGAAATTCCCGAACTCGTGTTCACGCTCGGCTGGGCCGGTTTCCTGATCGCGATGATCGTGAAAGCACGCCGTGGCGGATTCGTTTCGGTGACATCCATCGTGTTTCTCGCGATTCACGGCTACACCCAGTATTTCGAACTTCTGGGTGCCAATGCCGCAAGCCTCGTCATCGGCGGGCTGGTACTGGTGGGCCTGGCCGTTGGTGGTGCCCGTTATGTGCAGGCGAACCGGGCTTAATCGTCCAGCCGTTCGATATCGGCTTCGAAAGCACGAACGCGCGCTGTCACGGCGACGAGGAAGGCCGTCGACCAACCCAGCAACAGGAACCCGTTGGCGGACTCCGCTGCGCCCAGCATGCGCCAATCGTCACTCAGCAGTATGTCGCCAAAGCCAACGGTGGTGAAAGCGGACGTGGAGAAATACAGCGCCGGCTCGATGCTGTCGAACTGGCCCAGCGCGAGATAGGCGAAGGCGTAGATCCATATCTGGATCGAGTGGAGGGCAAACAGGCTGAGCACGACGAACAGGATCGACAGGCCCTGTCCGAAAACGCTCGTGAGGTTGACCGGATGGACGCCGCGCTGGCGCAGAACGGCGGACAGGAGCACCATCCCCGCGAAATGGGTTGTGCATGTCAGCGCCACCAGAACACCGGCGACAATCAGGTTCAGCAAAAGCATGCGAAGATCGTTAGACGATCAGGCCGCCACCGCAAGCCCCTGAGCAAAGCCCGGCGCCTCGACTTTCAGAAAGTCGATCAGGGCACGCTCGGCCAAGCTGACGGATTTGTCCGCACCCAGTCGCGTCAGAAACCAGGTGGCTTCATCCTCAATACTGATATCGGATTCGCGCAACGCCGAGTCACGCGCGATTTGTCGGGCCGCTTGAGCCTTGGCTTCATCATTGCTGATCTGATGGAACCAGCCGTCTTCAGTGAATGCCGATCTGACATCTTCCAGAAATGTGCCCGGCTCTGGACGCATGTCTCCGATCCAGTGCTCGCGGGACAGCAATTCCGGCTCGCTCGCCGGATCTGGATGCGCGCGCGCCATCAGGCGATTGGCAATCGCACGGGCAAACAGATCGTTCCACGACGGATCGTTCAGTGAATGCGCAACGAGATCATTTGTCTGCAGGAGCAGGTCGGCTTCGGAGGCAGTAATCCAACTCGAGCTCTCCCCGGCCGGCACAATCAGGGCACGCCGGACGCGCTCAACATCTTCGGCCACTGCCTTGCCCAGAAAGGTGATGCGTTCGCAGGCCATCTGAAGGGTGAAATAGCCCAGCCGCTCAGGCACGCCTTCCGCATAACGGATCACCTGAAGCAGCAGATCCACTTCCGAGGCGACAGGACCGGTCGGCCCGCGGCTAATCTTGTCGATCAGCCAGTCGGTTTCATCTTCGGTCACCCAGTTGCGTGGGTCGCTCTGGACCAGCAGGAAGTCCTTGATCGCAGCAATGAACAAGCGATCCCAGGCGGGGCTGGATCCGGCGAGTTGAAAGTTAATCGTGAACAAGCCATCCGCGTCGGCGAGCGATTCTATGCCGTCACCATACATTTCTGTTGCAAAGCGGTGAGCGTCGCTCTCCGACAGCTTCACCACATTCGAGATTTGCGCGAGGAGTCCCTCGAACCCCTGATCCATCCCTGACGCCTCCAATCAGCTGAACCTGCATAAAACACAACAGTTTCCGCTTAGTTGATTTTTTTCGTTCGGAAATCAATTCGAGGGAAATATTGACTTTACGTTGCGTCAGCCCTCTTCAGGTGCCGTCACATCAAAAACGACAAGGGTTGAACGGACATGGCGGAACTTCGCGATCTTTCAGGGCGCACGGCATTGGTTACCGGCTCTGCCACCGGACTCGGGCGATCAATTGCGTTGAAGCTGGCCGAGCGCGGCGCGGAAGTCATCATCAACTGCAGTCGTTCGGTCGCCGACGGAGAGGCCACGGTTGCCGATTGCCAGTCCTATGGCAGCCAGGCCCGGCTTGTTCAGGCCGATGTCGGCACCGAAGCAGGCTGCCGCGTGCTGGCCGAGGCCGCTGGGACCAGCGGTCGCCTCGACATTCTCGTGAACAATGCCGGGATCACACGCCACGCGCGAGACCATTCAGATCTCGACGCGCTCAGCAAGGACGATTTCCTTGATACCTATGCCGTCAATGTCGTCGGGCCGTTCATGATGATGCAGGCTTGCCGCGACCTGCTGGTTGCCAGCCACGCCCAGACGGGTCGCGCGGCGAGCGTTCTCAATATCTCTTCAATTGCCGGCGTGACGGGCATTGGTTCGTCCGTCGCCTATGCCGCCACCAAGGGGGCCCTCAATACAATGACCCTGTCACTGGCCCGTGCGCTGGCACCTGCGATTCGCGTCAATGCGGTTTGCCCTGGCTTCATCGGCACACGGTGGTTCAAGGACACTATGGACGAGGAACAGTACATGCGGATGGAGGCTGGCGTGGCAGCATCCGTGCCGCTGAACGTCGCCAGTGGCCCCGATGACATTGCAGACACTGCTCTGTTCTTCCTGTCGGATGCTTCGCGCCACGTGACCGGCGAAACGCTGCTCGTCGATGCCGGGATGCACCTTGGGTATGCTCCACTGAAGGCGCGGTAGTTAATCGTCGGCGCACAATCTGCAGGCATTTCCAATACTGAAGTGCCTAAAAGAGCGGCGATCCGCTGACGGGCCAACGCCTACAGACATTTTGTTTCGAATGCCCCGGCCACACGGGCAATCCTCGGTTTTGCGCTCCAAGCAAGGAGTGGTTTGAAAACGGGGTACTACACGATGAAAACCAAGGTATCACGGGCGGGGGTCGCCCTTGTTGCTCTACTGGCTACGGCTGGTACGGCTGTCGCTGAAGGTGAATGGTCCGGCAACGTCGCCGTTACGTCAGATTATGTCTGGCGCGGCATTTCGCAGTCCAACGAAGACCCGGCCATCTCCGGCGGCTTCGACTATGCCAATGGCAGCTTCTATGCCGGCGCATGGGCATCCAATGTCGATTTCGGTGACGCGTCCGACACCAATCTCGAAGCCGACTTCTACGGCGGCTTCGCCAGCGAATTCGCCAATGGCGTCACCTGGGATATCGGCGTCATCTATTATGCCTATCCTGACGCAGATGACGAAGATCTCGACTTTGTCGAGCTTAAGGCCGCGCTTGGCTATGAGTTCGAAGGTGGCATTGGTGTCGGCGGCGAAGTCTACTGGGATCCGGACAATGAGAGCGTCTATGTCTCGGGTTCGGCTGGCTACAGCTTCACCGACGCCTTCTCGGCAGACGTAAGCGTCGGCAATTACAGCTTCGATGGCGGCGGCGACTATACGAACTGGTCACTTGGCGGCACCTATAGCCTGCCAATCGGCATCGACGTGGACCTGCGATACTGGGGCACCGATGTTGATGATGTCGACATTGCCGACGAGCGGGTCGTGCTGACATTTGCGAAAAGCCTCTAGGCCGCAAATCAATCATCCAAAACTGCGTGTGGACTTGATTGCCCTCCCCCACGCGCAGCACGGTGAAGGCCGCCAGTCCGATATGGACTTGGCGGCCTTTGTAATTTCGCCGCAATCACCCTAGATTTAGGCTAAGCGCATCAAAGTAACTTCAGGAGTTTTCACCCACGCATGGCCGCAGAATTGACTCCCGTTGAAGCCCTGGTTCCCGCAATCACACTTCTTGGCTTCGGCGCTGCTGCAGCCCTGGCGTCGAAGGCCATGCGACTCAGCCCAATCGTCGGGTACTTGATTGCCGGCATTCTGATCGGACCCAGCCTGCTTGGCCTCATTGAGGAAAGCAGCGCCACGCACCTGTTGGCAGAGCTGGGCGTGGTGTTCCTTTTGTTCGATATCGGCATGCACGTGTCCCTGCGCGAATTGAACGAGAGCCGCAAAGACCTGTTGCGACTGGCGCCGATGCACCTCTTCTTCACCGGACTGGTCAGTGCCGTCGCGCTTGCCATGATCGGTGTCGACTGGCCCATCGCGATTGCGATCGGCCTTAGCCTCGGCCTGTCGTCCACGGCGGTGGTTGCCCGTATCCTGACCGAGCGTGAGCAGAATTCCTGCCCGATCGGCCGTTCAGCGACGCATGTGCTGATTTTCCAGGACATCGTGGCGATCTTCCTGATGATTTTTGCCAGCTCGCTCGGAGATTCAGAAGTTGGCGCACAAGGCCTGGCGGGCCTCGTCTCGGACTACCTTCTCGAGGGTGCCAGCGTGCCGCTCTATGCCGCCCTCGGCCTGTCGCTAGTTCAGACAGTGATCGCATTCGGGGCCGCGCTGCTTGCAGGCAAGTACCTGATCAACCCCGTGTTCCGCACCCTGGCCGCCACGCGCAATGCCGAAGCCTTCACCGCATTCACGCTGCTTCTTGTTCTGGCGGCGGCTTGCGCCACCGCCGTGATCGGCCTGTCGCTGACGCTGGGTGCCTTCCTGGCCGGCCTCGCTGTTTCCGGTACGCCTTTCCGCCATCAGGTGCAGACCGAAATGGGCCCGTTCCGCGGCCTGCTCCTGTCTTTCTTCTTCATCAGCGTCGGCCTCAGCATCGACGTGCCGGCGCTGTTGTCGCACCTGCCTCTGGTGCTGATGGGCGCGCTCGGCATTCTGGTTGTGAAGACAGGTCTTGGCTATGCCGCAGCCCGTCTCAATCACTGGAGCAAACCGGGCGCCACCCAGATGTCGTTCCTGTTGGCGCAGGGCTCGGAATTCACACTCGTCATCCTGTCGTTGGGCGCCATCACGGCTGGCATATCGTCCGGCCTGATGAGCAGCATCGTCGCTGCGGTGGCCTTATCGCTGGCGCTAGCGCCGAGCTGGGCCGCCATCGGCGTGCGCCTGTCCCGGCGCCTGGCTGAACGCAGCAAGACCGAATCCGAATTCTCAGGCATGACGACCAATCTCAATGACCGACCGGTCATCGTCATCGGCATGTCGGCTGCTGGCCGGCTCGCCATTGATGCGCTTGTCGATCACGACATACCCTACATCGCGACGGAGGCCGATCCGGACCGGTTCCTTGCGGCCGTGGCCGACGGGTATCGCGTGTCGTTCGGCGATGCCTCGAACATGAAACTGGTTGAAGCCGTTGGCGGCAGCAACGCGCGAGCGGTTGTGCTCGGTTATGCACGGTACGAAATCTCACGCGAAGTTACGCCAACCATCACGCGCCGGTTCCCCGATCTCGTTCGCTTCGTCGCTGTTGAGAGCCGTCTCGACCTGGAACGTTATCTCGATCTGGGTGTGCGCGCCCACTTCGCGGCAGGCCAGCCGAAGGGCATCGAAATGGTGGCCGACATCCTGCTGACCCTTGATGTCCCCGAAGAAGATGTCCGCGAATGGATGGAAGAGGAAGCCGAACGGTTCAGCATCGGTGATGCCAGCGACCATGACGACGACGATGACGATCCCGAAATCATCGAAGAGGCCGCTTAGGCAAGGGCTGGAATTTCTTCGATTGCAGGTTTATAGGCATGACCTTGCCCTAGGAGATCGAAGATGCGCATTGGTGTTCCAACAGAAATCAAAAAGCAGGAATCGCGTGTCGGGCTGACACCGGAAAGTGTCGGCGAACTCACGCGCGCGGGCCATGAGGTCAACATTCAGTCGGGCGCCGGGCTGGGTTCGGGCTTCGCGAACGATGCGTACACCCTGGTCGGCGCAAAAATCCTGCCGGATGCCGATGCGGTCTTTGCTGCCAGCGAGCTGATCGTGAAAGTGAAAGAGCCGCAGCCGGAAGAAACTGCGCGCCTCACATCCGATCATACCCTCTTCACCTACCTCCACTTGGCCCCGGACCCGGTACAGGCTGGCGGCCTGATGAAGTCTGGCTGCCTTGCCATCGCTTATGAAACCGTCACGGACGATGAGGGCGGCCTGCCGCTGTTGCGGCCCATGAGCCAGGTTGCCGGTCGCATGTCGATGCAAGTCGCCGCCTGGGCCCTGATGCGCACCACACGTGGGCGCGGCATCCTGCTCGGCGGAGTGCCGGGCGTCATGCCCTCGAAAGTCGTCATCATCGGCGGCGGTGTCTCCGGCACCCATGCAGCCGAAATCGCGGTTGGCATGCGCGCCGATGTCACCATTTTCGATCGCGATAACAATCGCCTCGCTGAACTGGACGAACAGTTCCGCGGCTCTGTGAAGACCATGTATTCCACCGCGCACAGCCTCGCTGAGGCGGTCAAGGACGCAGACCTCGTGATCGGCGCTGTGCTGATACCCGGTGCGTCGGCACCCAAACTTGTTTCGCGCGCGCAACTTTCAACGATGAAGCCCGGCGCTGTGCTCGTCGATATCGCCATTGATCAAGGCGGCTGTTTCGAAACCAGCCACGCAACGACTCACGAAGACCCGATCTATGACGTTGATGGCATCCTGCATTACTGCGTCGCCAACATGCCGGGCGCCGTACCGCGCACGTCCACCTACGCACTGAATAACGCCACCCTGCCCTTTGTGATGCAGATTGCGAACAAGGGCGCGCGTGAAGCGATCAATACGAATCCGCACCTTGCCAACGGACTGACTGTTGACGGCGGAAAGATCGCGCACGAAGCGGTCGCCCATGACTTGGGTGAAGCCTATGTGCGACCCGCCTGGCTGACCGTTTAACAGCGCCCGTCGGACTAACGCTTTAGCTGTGCGTTCTTTTCGCGGCTTCGACCCGCTCAATCTTGCTTTTCTCACCAATGAAAACGGGCGTTTTCTGGTGCAAGGTCTCCACCGGCACGTCTAGCAGTGACCGGTCGCCATCGGTCGATGCGCCGCCCATGGTGGCGATCAGGAATGACATCGGGATGGCTTCGTAGACAAGGCGAAGCTTGCCGTCTTCATAGCCCTTGGTGTTGGCGCGCGGATACACAAACAGTCCGCCCTGCAGCACCATGCGCTTCATGTCGGAGACCATGGAGGCATACCAGCGCATGTTGTGTGGGGTAACGGTGCCGTTATGGGTATCGAGCAGGTCGGCATAGTGCGCCTGAAGCCACTTATCCCACACCATCTGGTTCTGGCCATTGATAGCCAGGACGTCGGCGGACGGCAGGCCGCCGGTAATCGGCAACACTTCCCATTGGGACGTCTCCTGCTTGAAGATGCCTTTATAGACCTTGTCGCCGTCTGCGAAATAGGCTTCGAGGTTCATGCCGAAGACAAAGAAGCCGCCGCTGACAATGTTCTTTCCGTGGAAATCCTTTGCGACTTCCGCATTCTGGAAAACACCGAAAATTGCGCCGGAGGGAATGCCCACGAGGGCAGACTTGGAACCGTCCAGGGGATCAAGCGCAACGCTGTAGCGTCCATCGGAAATCTTGTTCAGGCCGGGGCGCTCTTCCGACACCACATACCGCACATTGCCATCGCTTTTCAACGCGTCGAAAAAGGCCTCGTCAGCAATGACATCCAGCTCGATCTGGTCGTCGCCGGACTCATTGCTGGACGTCGCAAACTTCAATCCGGCGCCTTTTTTGAGTTCGGCGTAGATGACTTCAGCAGCTGAAAACAACGCGGCGTATATTCCATCCAGATCCTGGAGCTGGCTCTTGAAGTGCAATGGCATTGTCGAATGGGTCCTGTGATACTGTTGAAGCGGGAAACTGCCCTAATCAAAGCACCATCACAACCTGCTAGAGGGCGCCAGCTCGTCTGACGCCCTTTCAATATCCCTTACTTGAAGACCTTGGGCCGAAATCAGGAGGCCAGCGCTGCAATCGCGTCATCAATCGTTGCGCGGGGCTTGTCGAGAATGGCCGCAATTTGTGCGCGTTGCTCAATTGCGAGCCATAGGCCAAGAACCTCGACATCCACGACACGCCAGGCGCCACCGCGTTCCATCACACGCCAGCGCACCGTCATCGGGTCTTCGCCCTTCTGGGTAACGCGCGTTTCAACGACCGAATCTGTCTCGGTCCGGTCAACAGAGCCGATCACTTCGACTTTGGCGTTCTTCATCTTGTTTTTCTGATCTTCGAACGTACCGACCAGAAATTTCTCAAAAGCTGCCGTGAAGCGGGTCTGTTCATCCTCACTCAGACGCCGGGAGTGCTTGCCCAGCGTGAAGCGGGCAATGGCCTGAACATCAATGGCCTCAGTCAGCGGCGTTACGCCTGTCTGGGACACGGAAATCTGATTGGCGGTTCCAGCGATCAGCGCTTCAGCCTCGGGGCTGGCCTGTGCCGAAAGTGCCATGACGGCTAAACTGGTGGAAACGATTAGCGTGCGTAACATTATGCTCTGTCCTTCAAGTCAGACTTTTCTGATCTGCCCTGTAGATATGTTTGACCGCCCCGTTTTGTTCCCTCCGGAATTATATAGGTGCCATTCGGAAGCTGCATGAGGCCGGCTTCCGGATATCAGCAAGTATCAGACCAAGACCGACGGACTTCTCAGAAAGTGTGGCTTTTGCGCTACATTTTTCGCGGTCTGGTGGAGCGTGGTGCGGACGGCCGGGCTTGAACCGGCAAGGCCTTGCGGCCGACAGATTTTAAGTCTGCTGCGTTTACCAATTTCGCCACGCCCGCACTGGCATTCGTGACTATTCGCGACCGCCAGACTTTGCAAGCCGACAGGCGACAAACCCTCCATAGAGACACTCTATAGAGACACTCTATAGGTCGTATCAAGCGGCTCGTGAGGCAATTTGCGCGCTTCTTATTTCAATATATGCGCAATATCTAAAATATAGCCGCAACACTTCCGTTCGGTCCCACCAACAGGAGAACATGATGACCGAAGAATCCCAAATCACTTACACGCAACATTCCATGCCGCGCCTCAATGAACCGGCCCCCGCCTTTGACGCGGTGACGACGCACGGACAGCGCAAGCTGTCAGACTACAAAGGCAAGTGGCTGGTCCTTTTCTCGCACCCGGCTGACTTTACCCCGGTCTGCACCACCGAATTCATGGCGTTCGCAAAGGCACACGACAAGTTTGCTGCACTCAATACAGACCTGCTGGGCCTCTCCATCGACAGCAAATACGCGCACATCGCCTGGGTGCGTTCGATCAAGGAGAATTTCGGTGTCGACGTGAAATTCCCCATCATTGAGGATCTCTCGATGAAAGTCGCCAATGCCTATGGCATGATCATGCCCGGTGCCGACGATACATCCGCTGTGCGGGCCACGTTCATCATCGATCCTGAAGGCATCCTGCGTGCCATGGTCTATTATCCGATGTCGAACGGGCGCTCCATTGGCGAGTTCCTCCGCCTGATCCAGGCGCTGCAGACATCAGACGCGAACAAGGTTGCCACCCCGGAAAACTGGCAGCCCGGCGAAGCGGTGATTGTCCCGCCGCCGCAAACCACTGATGCGGCCAACGCACGCAAAGGCGAAGGCTTCGAGTACACGGACTGGTACTTCTCCAAGAGGTCCCTCTGATTTTCGAAACCCAATCGGGAAGGCCCGGGGCAACAGCCCCGGGTTTCCTTTTTCTGCGGCCGGCGCTGATTAGCTGACCCGCTCGAACACCGCAGCAAGCCCTTGGCCACCACCGATACACATGGTCTCCAGACCATAGCGCGCTTCGCGGCGCTCCATCTCGCGCAGCATCGTAGTCAGGATCCGCACGCCGGTCGCACCCACAGGGTGACCGAGTGAAATACCGGAGCCGTTGACGTTGAGCCGGTCCATGTCGTCGTCATTCATACCGAGCGCCTTGGTGCAGGCGAGAACCTGTGAGGCAAACGCTTCGTTCAGTTCGATCAGGTCCAGGTCCTTGATCTCAAGTCCGGCCCGCTTCATCGCCTTCTGGCTCGATGCGACTGGCCCAATGCCCATCACCTCAGGCCCGACCCCCGCGACCGACCATGACACCAGCCGTCCCAACGGCTTCAGGCCATACTTGTCGGCCGCTTCACGCGTACAGATAATGCAGGCTGCGGCACCATCATTCTGGCCCGACGCATTGCCCGCCGTCACCGTCGCGTCCGGATCGGCCTTGCCGCGGATCGCCCGCAATGAGGAGAGTTTCTCAAGCGTCGAGTCGGCACGAATGTGTTCGTCTTCAGAGATGACCGTGTCGCCCTTCCGGCCCTTGATGGTATACGGTGTGATCTCGGCCGCAAATTTTCCGGCCTTTTGCGCCGCCGCTGCCTTCTGATGGGAATTCCATGCAAATTCGTCCTGAGACTCGCGGCTGATCTCGTAATCACGGCGCAGGTTTTCAGCCGTCTCGATCATGCCGCCCGGCACCGGATGGAACTTACCGCCGGCTGTGTAGCGCCCACGCGACAGACCGTCATGCAGCATCAAGCCTTCGCCCTTGATATTCCAGCGCATATCGATGGAGAAGAAGGGTGCGTTGGACATGCTTTCGGCGCCGCCCGCGATGACGAGGTCATTGGCGCCCGTGGCGACCTGCATGATCCCGTTGATCACGGCCTGCAGACCCGACCCACAACGCCGGTCGATCTGGTAACCGCCAGTGGACGTCGTCAAGCCAGCATCCAGGGCCACCATGCGCCCGAAGGCGGGGGCTTCCATGGTTGGATAGCACTGCGCGAAGACACAATCCTCAACCGCTGCTGGCGCCAGCTTTGTTCGCGCCATCAGCTCACGGATGACATGGCTGGCCATCTCGTGGGCGTGCACGGTCTTGAAACCACCGCCAAAGCCACCGACAGCCGTGCGTATGGGTTCGCAGATTACAACATCTCTCATGGGACCGTCCTTTTGATTTAGTTGAGGCCGCGACCGCGCTCGGTCACTTTCTTGCGGGCTGCTTCCACGCTTTCAGCGGTCACGCTGGCCGCATGCGCAGCGGACCGGCGAATCTCTTCCTTCAGCGCTTCGCCGAAGGGCATGGCAAAGCCATCATCGATCATCTTCTTGTAACCCCGCAGCAGGACCGGATCGCAGCTCGTTATCTCGTGTGCCAGCTTGCGCGCCGCCGGGACCAACTCCTCAGCCTTGTAGACGCGGTTCACTAGACCCCAGTGCTCGGCTGTTTCTGCGTCGAGGAAATTGCCGCTGAACGAGAGTTCCTTGGCGCGGCTGATACCGATGAGGCGAGACAATTTCTGCGACAGTCCCCAGCCTGGCATGATGCCGACGCGGGCATGCGTGTCAGCGAACTTTGCATTTTCTGAAGCCAGCAGGACATCACACATCAGTGCAAGTTCGAAACCACCCGTAATGGCAAAGCCATTGATCGCGCCGATCACCGGCCACGGGTAGGCACCAATTGCTTTCGCGATGTCGATGTCGCCGCCATCGGCACCCAGCGCAAAACCCGTTTCGCCGGCCTCCTTGAGATCGACCCCGGCCGTAAATGCCCGGCCTGCGCCGGTCAGCACTACGGCCCGGATATCCTTGTCGCCTGCCAGTTCAGTGAATACGCGTGAAATCTCTGCGCGCAGAGCCCGGCTCAGGGCATTGAGTGCGTCTGGACGATTGAGAGTGACAATGGCGACCGCCTCGTCGCGCTCAACTGTGATGATGTTCTCGGCCATGCCGGGTTCCTTCCAATGATCGAAATTATGTGTTGCGACAGCCCGTCAGGCTTGTCGCTTTCGGAATAGGTTCACCACCGCAATAATCAGCGCCACGAGGGCGATGGCAGCAGCGAAGAAAAACAGACCGAACTTCAGCGGCGTCAGCCAGTCTTTCGCGTCGAGCACATCGGCTGCGCCCGACAGGGCGAGCGCCTGCACCGTGTTCTCAGTCAAATCGACAATGATCGTGGCAAGCGCAGGAAGGGCCGCCAATCTTCCAAACTTGCCGAAAAATCGCAACGCCATCGCGGCGAAGAAGCCACCATATGCAAGCGGGTAGGCCGTATCGAGCAACACCGTTACCCAGAAATGGGCAGACCGTTGCGCCTCTGTCAGGCTTGCGACCAGCGATCTGGCCTGGTCGCCCTGCGTGATTGTGTCGAGAAGCGTGCCGCCCACCGCGCCGCTGAAAAGGCCAAAGCCCAAGCCGATCAGCAACTGGGCAACAAACAGTGCCCAAATCACAGGTGTTCTTTTGAGAAACGCGATCACGTCCCACCCTCCACGATTCTTTCTGGTGTCACCCCCGTGGCCGCGATGATGCCCTCGAGCCGCGTTGTGACCGGTTCTATCAGATTTTCATGGATCGTACTGGCGACGAGGTGGACGCCATTGTCGCCAACTGAACGAAACCAGGGATAGGAGCCAAACGCCACGTCAGGCATTTCCACGGCGAGCGCGCCCAGAGGTTCTGCGATATCACCTTCACGCAAGCCGAGTCCGCGAATGGTGACCTTGTGAACCACCGCGCCTGTGCGAAGGCGCGGCCCGATATCTTCCAGCATGGCGCGCGCCACCTGCGGCACGCCGGCCAAGGTGAATACATTCTCCATCTGGAAGCCCGGTGCACCCGAAACAGGGTTGGCGATAAGGCTCGCACCATGGGGGACGCGCGCCATGCGACGACGTGCGGGCGTGAACTCGGTTTTCATCTCGGCGTACCGCTCAGACAGCATGGCGATGACGTCCGGGTGCTCGCCGATGCCAACGCCGAAAGCCGCTGCAATCGCGTCGGCCGTGATGTCATCGTGCGTTGGGCCAATGCCGCCGGTCGTGAAGACATACGTATATTCGGCGCGCAGATCATTGACCGCTTTCACGATGCTCGCCTGCACGTCGGAAACCGTACGGGACTCATGCACCTGAATCCCGAGCGGCGCGAGATACCCCGCAATCTGTTGCAGATTGATATCCCGGGTACGACCCGACAGGAGTTCATCGCCGATAAGCAGCACGGCAGCAGTAGGCGAAGGCTGGGTCATCTCACTTCAATCGCGCAGAGCCGCCTATTCCGCAAGCGCGTCATAAACGAGACTCGCTGAATGCCGGCGGAAATCCACCTCCGGCCCGTTCCAGGAAAAACGCTGGATCATGCCGATGAAGAAGAGGTCGTTTGCAGGATCAATCCAGAACCACGTGCCTGCTGCCCCGCCCCAGAAATAGGAACCTGCCGCTTGCGCCATTTCAGACGATTCAGGGTCCAGGACCAGGCCCACATTCAGCCCGAACCCGAGGCCATCGGTCTTGAGGTTTTGCTGGGCACCGTCGGAAAACAGCTTGGCGCCGTCTGGCAACATATTGGTGCGCATCAGTTCCACTGTCTCTGGCTTGAGAATGCGCACGCCGTCCAGCTCTCCACCGTTCAGCAGCATTTGGCAGAACCGGGTGTAGTCATCCATTGTGCCAACGAGACCACCACCACCGGATTCCATTGCAATTGTTTCCTTGCGGAACTGGACCGTTGGCGTGTCATATTTCACCAGACCAAGTTCCGGTTTGTCGGGGGCATAGCCGAAGGCATCGCTGAATCGGTCAAGATCTTCAGCCGGAACGTAGAAGCCCGTATCCGTCATGCCGAGCGGCATAAACAGGCGGGTGTCCAGGAATTCGCCGAGAGTCACTCCCGAGATTTTCTGGATGACATAACCCTGCACATCGACCGATGCGCTGTAGGACCATTTCGTACCCGGCTGGAACAGCAGCGGCACATCCGCCACCTTGTCGATGAACGAGTCGAGATCGGGTGACTGCATGATCTGCTGATCGCGGAACATGCCGTTCGCCGGATCGTCTCCAAACAGGCCATAGGCAAATCCGGCCGTGTGGCTCATCACTTCCCGCATGGTTGGAATATGGTCCGGGTCGGTCAGGATAGGTGCACCCGCGTCATCGACACCGGTCATGACCTTCAGGTTTGCGAATTCAGGCACGAACTTCGTCACCGGGTCGTCCAGCGTGAAGGCACCTTCTTCGTAGAGCATCATCATTGCCACGCCGGTAATCGGCTTGGACATGGAGTAGATTCGATAAATCGTGTCTTCGGTGATGGGGGCGCTGTCTGCGTCGCGGCGCACTCCGGCCTGCATGTCGCTGATCACTTCGCCATGCTGCACGAGTCGAGTGGCAATGCCTTTGACATGCCCAAGCGCAACTTCATTCGCCATGGCCGCTTCCAGCGCCGCAATTCCGTCGGTCGTGAAACCACCTGGCTCCGTTGCGGATAGGTCGCTGACCGGTTCGGACACTGGCGCCGTGGCACAGGCGGCAAGCCCGAGGATGCCCGCAAAGCTTAAGCTGACCGTCGCCGATACAATCCGTTTTCCGAATGACATGCAATTTCCTCCCAAGCAGGTTTTGCGCGCATGGTTAGTGAGATCAGGCCCGCCTGCAAGCTGAACGTCGGGGAAGAGCACGGGCGATGTGTTGCAGATAAGCGTGAAACCGCCATGAAAGGTGGAAATTTCGGTCGCGATCTGCCACATAAGGGATCAGATATCTGAAAGCACGATCCATGAACGACACGACAGCCCTCCTCCCTATGCGTACCGGCGAAATCCGCATCCACGATGCTGAAGGGTTTGAAGGCATGCGCAAGGCGGGACGTATCGTTGCGGAATGCCTCGACATGCTGGTCGGCGAAGTGAAGCCGGGCGTCACCACGAAACATCTTGATGACCTGGTGCGCGAGTTCGTGCTGGATCATGGTGCGCAATCAGCGACCATTGGTTACCGCGGATATCGCCACGCTTCGTGCATTTCGGTGAACCATGTGATCTGCCATGGCATCCCCGGAGCGAAGCCGCTGAAGGAAGGCGACATTGCCAATATCGATGTGACCTGCATCCTTGATGGCTGGCACGGTGACCATTCTCGCATGTACGGCGTCGGCGAAGTAAAGCGCAAAGCCGAGCGCCTCATGGATGTGACCTATGAAGCGATGATGGCCGGCATCAATGCCGTCAAGCCCGGCGCCCGTTTCGGCGACATCGGCGGCGCTATTTCCGAGATTGCCCGCCTCAATCGCATGTCTGTGGTTGAGGACTTCTGCGGGCATGGCCTGGGTCGCCTGTTTCATGACGAACCCAATGTCGTGCATTCGTCCGACTATGGCACCGGCCCCGAACTGAAGCCTGGCATGTTTTTCACCATCGAGCCGATGTTGAACCTTGGCCGCAAGGACGCCGCGATCCTGCCGGATGGATGGACAGCTGTGACGCGCGACCGCCAGCTGTCAGCCCAGTTCGAGCATTCCATCGGCGTGACTGAAACCGGGTTTGAGGTATTTACCTCCTCCCCGAAAGGCTGGCACCAGCCCTACAATGTGGACGTCTGATCCCTATTCCTGTTCCGGCGTGAGCGGGGCAGGAGGCGGCGCATAAAACGGCGCGGCTTCTGAAGGCATCTTCTCCATCGCAATCGGCTGAGCGGCAAGTTGCTGACACGCGGGGCGAACGCACTCGAAGATTACGAGGTTCTGGAGGTCATGCTGATGGCCTTCATTCCCCGCCGTGATGTGAAGCCGATCGCCAAGGCATTGATGGCTCGATTCGGCAGCCTTTCCGGAATTCTCGCTGCGCCCGGAGCTGAACTAGTCAAAATCGAAGGTATCGGCGAAACGGTCGCGGCCTATTTGAAGGCGATTGCCGAACTTCAGTCTCGTGTCACGCGGGAGGAAATTCGCCAACGGCCCGCCATTTCGTCCTGGTCTGCGCTGATCGACTATGTCCGCATCGAGTTGCAGCACGAGAAACGCGAGCAATTTCGTGTCTTGTTCCTTGATCGCAAGAACCAGCTCATCGCTGATGAGGTGATGGGTCATGGAACGGTCGACCATGCCCCAGTCTATCCGAGAGAAATCGCGAGGCGGGCGCTTGAGTTGCAGGCCTCTAGCCTGATTTTGGTTCACAACCATCCTTCGGGTGGCACGACGCCGTCGCGGGCAGATATCGATATGACTCGCGAAATAATCAATGTGCTCGACCCCTTTGACATCACGGTTCACGATCACCTGATCGCGGGAACGGGCGGGGTCACGAGCTTCCGGACATCGGGCCTGATCTGATGGTTACGTTGCGATAAGACTTGCGGATGACCGACGGGCCGCTACCGTGCTGAAATCAAAACGCGCCGTCAGAGTGCGAGGATTTCAGGGAGGCTGACAGCGCATGACGGACACAAGTGCGGGTACTACCGTTCCGAACGGACAGATCACGGGCTTTGGCACCAAAGGCTACCGTTCTTACGTGCTGATCGCATTGATGCTGATCTACACGTTGAACTTCATCGACAGAACGCTGATCTCCGTTGTTGCCCAACCTATCATCAACTCTTTCAGCTTGACCGATACCCAATGGGGCCTGCTCTCCGGGCCGCCTTTCGCCCTGTTCTATGCCCTGATGGGCATTCCCATTGCCATGTGGGCTGACCGCAGCAACCGGGTCATGGTGATCGCGGTCTGCGTGATTCTCTGGTCGATCATGACGGCGCTGTGCGGCATGGCGACCGCCTTTATCTGGCTCCTGATTTTCCGCGTGGGCGTCGCGATTGGCGAAGCGGGCTGTACCCCCCCGGCCAATTCGATCATTACCGACTATTACCCGCAAAAAAGCCGTGCGAATGCCATTGGAATCTATTCTATGGGCGTCACGATTGGCGGTGTCCTGGCCCAGCTGTTCGGCGGCACGATCGCGTCGATCCAGGGTGCCGATTTCGGCGCATGGATCAATTCGATTGGTCTCGGCTTCATGTTCTCGGGAATGGACTGGTCCACAGTCGAAGGCTGGCGGATAGCCTTCGTGGTTATAGGTGCGCCCGGAGTCCTGATCGCGGCAATCCTTTGGCTCACGATCAAGGAGCCCCCGCGCGGGTATTCTGATCCGCCAGACGCCGATCCGACACGCAAATCCCCCTTCTCCGAGGCCTTCAGGGAATTCGGGGTGAAGCCAACTTTCTGGTGGCTCGCAATGGGTGCTGCACTGGTCGCATTCGTCGGGTACGGCCTGATAAGCTTCCAGGCACCCTTCCTCCAGCGAGTGCATGGCATTGACGTGCGCGAAGCTGCCATCATGTACGGCGCGCCACTCGCTGCTTTCGCAGCTTTTGGCACATTCATCGGCGGATTCATGTCAGAGAAACTGTCTGGCCGGTTTCCGGCTGTTGTGGCCTGGCTTCCGGCGGTAGGACTGCTATTGGCAGTGCCTGCCTACATTTTGGCCTTCTTCAGCTCGTCACTGACAACGGTCTTTGTGCTTTGGGCGATCGCCGCTGTCGGCCATTATGCGTATCTCGGCGCGCAATACTCCGTCGGCACGGGCATCGTCAGCCCGCGTTCGCGCGCAACGACCATCGCGGTCCTGCTGCTGATCATCAGCTTGATCGGCAACGGCATAGGCCCTCTTTTTGTCGGCGCCATGAGCGACTTCTTCATGGCCCGCGAAATCGGCCTGTCAGATTATGCCGATCTTGCCGCATCCTTCGATCCGAAGCTGTGTGGCGCGCAATTGCTCGAACTTGGCGAGGCCGGCCCTGCGCTGTGCAAGGCCTATGGTGATGGCCTGCGTCAGTCCATGGCGGCGACTGTCCTCGTGTTCGTCGCTGCGGCGGCCTGCTATTACATGGCGAGCCGGACCTACCTCCGCGACCGTTACAACCCCGATTAATTCCCCACCTGACGGCCTCCGGCTATCTCACCAAATCGCATAGAGAGTGACCCTGAATGAGCCATTCGCCTCCCGCATCAACCCTCGCAGCGCCTAACTCGGGCTACGGTACGAAGGGCTATCGCTCTTTTGTTCTTGGCGCCCTGCTAGTCGTTTATATTTTCAACTTCATCGACCGCACGATCATCAATATCCTGACAGAGCCGATCAAGGCCTCGTTCGGTCTTGAAGACTGGCAGATGGGCCTCTTGGGCGGCCCGGCCTTCGCAGTTCTCTACACGTTTCTCGGCATCCCGATTGCGCGCTTCTCAGAGCGGCACAATCGCGTCTGGATTATCGCTGGCGCCGTGTTCCTGTGGAGCCTGATGACGGCGCTTTGTGGCTTTGCCACATCATTCCTGATGTTGTTCCTGTTCCGCGTCGGTGTCAGCATCGGCGAGGCTGGTTGTACACCTCCAGCCAACTCGCTGATCGCCGATTATTATGATCCCCGCAATCGCTCGACGGCTGTCTCGATCTACGCCCTCGGCGTACCACTCGGCGGCATGTTCGCTGCCATTTTCGGCGGCTTCATCGCGGGCAACATTACCGGCGACAATGCCGAGGCGCTGTTCCGCTCGTGGGGATGGACCTTTGCCGTCAACGCCGTGGACTGGAGCCAGATCGAAGGCTGGCGCATCGCCTTTGTCATGGTCGGACTGCCGGGCCTTCTGGTCTCACTCATTGTCAAGATGACCGTCAAGGAACCCGCGCGCGGGCATTCTGATCCAATTGCCCTTCAAGGCATGGCAAAGGCCGGCTTCGGTGAGGCTTTCAAGGTTCTGCTGAGCAAGCCGACTTACTGGCACATCACTGTTGGCGCGACGATCGCCTCATTCGTCGGGTATGGTGTTGGTCAGTTCACCACATCCTTCCTGATCCGCACGCATGGGCTGACCATCCAACAGGCCGCCCTGCTGTTCGGCATCATCCTCGGGCTGATGGCCGCGATCGGCGTGTTCACGTCCGGCTTCCTGGCGGACAAGGTCGCCAAGCGACACCCGACAGCCCTGTCGTGGATTCCGGCGCTGGGAATGCTGCTTTCGGTGCCGTTCTATCTGATCGGCTATTCGGTTGATAATCTATGGATCGCCATGCCACCGCTGATGGTTGCCGCGATGATCCACTACTTCTACCTCGGCCCGATGTATGCTGTTGCGGGAGGTGTCGTCGACAGCCGCATGCGTGCGACAGCGGTAGCAATTACACTGTTTGTCGTGAACCTGCTCGGCTATGGCCTCGGGCCACCCGTCATTGGCATACTGTCCTCATTCCTGAAGACCATTGTACTGTCAGGTGCAGATCTCGGTTTGACGCTGGACGCGTGCAAGGCTGTTGCGGAACTGAATGCTGAAGAACTGGCGGCTTGCACCAACGCAAATGCCAAGGGCCTGCAATGGTCCATCCTGATCTTCAGCTGTGGATACGCATGGGCAGCGCTTCACTACCTGCTGGCGGGCAAGACGTTGTTGCGTGACATGCTCGCAAAGCCCAGCTAATCCGGCCGAATGGCTGTTTATACTCAGGTTTCTGACGAGGCACTTGCTGCCTTTCTCGCGGAATATGACCTCGGCAATCCCTTGTCCTTCAAGGGCATTGCCGAGGGCGTTGAGAACTCGAACTATTATCTTGAGACGACGACCGGGCGCTACATTCTCACCCTGTTCGAGAAACGCGTTAACGCCGATGATCTTCCCTATTTCATCGCGCTGAAACAGCATCTGTCGGCCAAAGACTATCCCTGTCCCGAACCGATCATGGGCAGAGATGGCAAGGCGCTGCGCATGCTTGAAGGGCGCCATGCAGTCATCGTGTCATTCCTGGAAGGCCTCTCACCCCGACGCCCGAATGTTTCGCAGTGCCGTGCCTTGGGTGAAGGCCTCGCGCGCATGCATGTCGCCCTCGCTGATTTCGACATGATACGCGAAAATGCGCTTGGGCCATCATCCTGGCCCCGTCTCTGGGCAGGACGCGAAGCCAGCGCTGAGGCACTTCTGGAAGGCCTCGGCCAGCTGGTCGAGGAGGATTTAGCCGCCGTCGCATCGGCGAACCCCGACGCGTTGCCGCTTCCACGCGGCAACATCCATGCTGACCTGTTTCCGGACAACGCATTTTTCCTTGGCGACACATTTTCGGGCGCGATCGATTTCTATTTCGCGTGCACCGATGCGCTCGCATATGACCTCGCAGTTTGCCTGAACGCCTGGGCTTTCGAAGACGGCGCAGCAGGGCAAGCCTCAGGGATCCAGTTCAATTTCTCCAAGGGCGCAGCTCTCATTGCCGGCTATGAAAGCGTCCGCCCGCTGGAAGATGCCGAACGCGATGCCTTGCCGGTTCTGGCGCGCGGCGCAGCACTCCGTTTTTTCCTGACACGTCTGGTCGACTGGTCGGATACGCCCGCTGGCGCCCTCGTAAGACCTAAGAATCCCCTCGAATATGCCGGACGGCTGGCGTTTCATCGGAAGGTAACCAGCGCTGCCGGATATGGCGGCTGAGTAAGGCAACGAGGCCGATATGACCGTTGAGCCAGACCCGACCGGCAGCACAACTGCTCCCGCCTACGCAGATCCGGTACGTCGACGCCACATCAGGCGCGTTAAACTGGCCCTGTTCCTTAGCTCCATGACGGCATGTCTCGGCGTATCGCTCATCGGCGGAATCTCGCTCGGTCTGGCCCATGGCCTTTTCAGCGGGCTGGGATTGGGCCGCGTGCAGCCATTTGATTCCAGTCTTCAAAGCGGCTTCATGACAGGCCTCCAGCTGGCTGCCATGAATTTCTTTCTTTTCCTGATCACCGTGCCGGCAGCATGGATTGCGCTCGGCCTGTCGATTGGACGTATGCCTCACCGCGGCATCGCGGCACGCACGCCCTATATTCGCTGGGCTGCGATCTGGGGCGCTATTCTGGTCGGCGGCACGACGATGACTTTTGGCCTGTTTGAGAGCCTGCCGACGGGCCTGGGCGCGCTGGTATCAGGCAGCAGCGTCGGCGCAATCGCGGGTGTCGGATGCGGGTTGCTGTTCTATGCGATTGTCCGGCCTGCAGAACAGCTGCGCGATGTCGATGTCAGCGTATTCTGAACTGCCTTGACGGAGTCGGCAAAGCCCATCACCTGAATGCCATGGCTGAATTGATTGAAATCTGGACGGATGGTGCCTGCAGCGGCAATCCCGGTCCCGGCGGATGGGGCGCGTTGCTCATCGCGGGTGACAAGCGCAAGGAATTGTTCGGCGGCGACAAGCAGACAACCAATAACCGCATGGAAATGATGGCCGCGATCGAAGCACTCAACGCCATAAAGCAACCGTCAAAAATCACGCTGCATGTCGACTCCACCTATGTGAAGGATGGCCTGACCAAGTGGATCACGGGCTGGAAGCGCAATGGCTGGAAAACGGCTGCAAAGAAACCCGTGAAGAACCAGGATCTCTGGCAAGCCCTGGATGAGGCGTGCCAACGTCACGACATCACGTGGAAATGGGTCAAGGGTCATGCTGGCGACCCCGGCAATGAACGGGCCGACGAACTTGCCCGGATGGGCACCGAAGCGGCACGCGGCTAGCTTCGCGCGAGTATGGCCTTCGCCGCTGCCGCGATGTCGTCTGCTGACAAGTCTGACAACTCGATGTTCTGAACCGGCTTATCGTCGCGACGCTTCCGGCTACGTGCGTAGAGCGGGTCATAGTGTTCCAGCATCAAGGCTTCCGCCAATTTGCGGTGTTCACCGGCATCGGCCAGCCCCTGCCACTCAGCGAGGGTCTCCTTGGCGTGAAAGGGCTTCAGCAAGGCGAGCGCACGGGCCACGCTGTCCCTGTCGCTCACAGCATCGCCATAGGCCGCCACGAGGAATGCACTGCGCACCGCTGCCGGGGCCTGAATTTCGATACGCTTTGCAGTCAGCATCTCCTGCCACAGGCGCCGGGGAACACGCCGGACACCAACCCGCGCAGACTCGGCCTCAACAAAGATCGGACGTGACAGATCAAACTGCCTGAGCTGATCCCATATATGGGTTTCAAACAGGCGTTGGGGGGGTTGTGGCAGTTCGTCGAAGCCACCGAAGGCTGACCCCCGGTGATTGGCCAGCCCTTCAAGATCAATCACCTGTCCGCCTTGCTCTTTCAAGGCCAGAAGAATGGCTGTTTTGCCACTTCCCGTCGGGCCGTCGATCAGGACGACAGGCAAGGATGACGTGTTGCGGTCCAGCCCCTCAACCACCTCACGGCGCCATGTCTTGTACCCGCCTTTGACGAGGCCAACCGGCCAGCCGACGGATGACAGGATCGTCGCCATCGCGTTGGACCGCATGCCCCCGCGCCAGCAATAGACAAGCGGCCGCCAGCCACGCGGCATGTCGGCAAACGCCGTTTCCAGATGGCTGGCGATGTTGCGTGCCACAATGGCCCCGCCGATACGGCTGGCACGAAACGGGCTCTCCTGTTTGTAGATCGTGCCGACCTCGGCGCGCTCGGCATTGCTCAGGACAGGCAGGTTGATTGCCCCGGGCATATGATCGTCAGCGAACTCGGCGGGCGAGCGCACGTCGATAATGGCATCGAAGCGCGACAGGCTTTCAGGGCCGAGGTCTGTGACGGTTTCAAGGTAAGGCATTGCGTCAACGCTTAGCAGGTTTTCATTGCCTCGCCAGAGGCCCACGCGGTAAGCCCATGTGGCAAACAAGGACCATGCCGATGCCCGACACCGTGACAGAGCCAATCCTCACTTCCCTCGCCCATGGTGGCGGGTGTGGCTGCAAGCTCGCACCAAACGTACTGGCGGACATTCTGAGCGAGATGCCTCTAGCGATTGGGAATTCGGACCTGATCGTTGATGCGGCGACGAGCGATGACGCGGCGGTCTACCGGGTGAACGAGACAACGGCGCTGGTCGCCACGACAGACTTTTTCACGCCGATCGTTGATGACCCGCACACGTTTGGCCGGATCGCGGCGACCAATGCCCTGTCGGACGTTTTCGCGATGGGCGCGAAGCCGATTTTCTGCCTGGCAATTGTGGGCATGCCGATTGGCAAGATTTCCAATACGACCATCCGAGCGATTCTCGCAGGTGGAAAATCTGTAGCGGATACTGCAGGTGCACCGATTGCCGGCGGGCATTCGATTGACGCAGCCGAACCGATTTATGGCCTTGTCGCGCTGGGACTGGTTCATCCTGAAAAGATGCTGCTGAACTCCGGCGCCAAGGCTGGAGACGTGCTGATCCTTGGCAAACCGCTGGGTGTCGGCATCTATAGCGCCGCCCTGAAGCGCGGAATTATTGAGGATTCCGACTATGCCGAGATGATCGCCTCAACGACGCGCCTCAATACGCCGGGCACCGATCTGGCGGGCATGGACGGCGTGCATGCAGCGACAGATGTGACGGGGTTCGGGCTGTTGGGACACTTGTCGGAAATGTGCCGGGGCGCGGGGGTAACGGGTGTGGTTGATGCGGGGTCGGTACCAGTCTTCGCGGGGGCAAGGCGCCTGGCTGATGCGGGGGTGAAAACTGGCGCGTCGGGCCGGAACTGGGATTCGGTGAACGCGGCCGTAACACTGGACCGCGAGCTATCCGACGCCGATCTCGACATCCTGTGCGATCCACAGACCAGCGGCGGCCTGCTCGTATCGTGCGCCCCGGAGGCGTCTGACCGGGTGCTGGCCGTGTTCGCGAAGCATGGTCATGCCGGTGCAACGATTGTCGGACGCATGGAGGCTGGCGCGGCTGGCGTGCGCGTCGTCTGATACCTATTCCGGCGTGATCTGCGATTCCGCGTCTGGCAGTGAGCCGCTTTGGCTGCACTCTATTTCGGGACTATCCGTTCCGGTGAGCTGAACCTGTGTCAGCGCGTCCTTTATGTCGAGCCATAGGAAATCGTTCGCGGCGCAGGTGCGGGCAAAATTGAACAGGTTGCGCATGTTTGCCGTTTCGAAATCGAGCGAACCGGCAAAACTCATCGCCACAGGAATACTCGCGAATTTGAGTGTCATGCCGTGCTGCGACGCGAAGGACGCGGTCAGGGCCAGCTCTGTACGGGCCATGTGCATCAGCACGACAGAAAAGCCCCGCATCGTGATCGGCACCGTGCTGACAGGTGTTGCCCGCGGCAGGGTTCCGAGCTGGCCGTTGATG
>TARA_R110000787_G_scaffold15134_8_pt1 | contig 29542 bp, 21 predicted proteins | sample TARA_R110000787 | Tara Oceans TARA_R110000787 (sample SAMEA4397920) | marine metagenome | biome: Polar Biome; feature: [DCM] deep chlorophyll maximum layer (ENVO:01000326); material: water (ENVO:00002006), including particulate matter (ENVO:01000060) such as... | depth 35 m | reverse complement strand
AAAAAAACAAACTTTGGCGCAAGCTTTTTATAGAAGTTGCATCTAACATTTAATCAATAAAAAACCAGCGAATTAAAGTAAAACTTTAAAACACTGGTTTTAAAAAAAACTAATCAAAATTTTTAATTGTCGACTGGTGCTGTAAATTTATGATTAAATAAATTAGGTTTAAATGTTACCATTACCCAAGCCCAACTATTATGAATACTACTATCTCCACCTTTTATTGCTTCCATAGATTCTGTAGCTAGCATTTGAGAATAACCACCATCTACTTTAATGCTTTCAGTGATTTTATATCCTAAAGAGAAATCAATTTCTGTACCTAAGTAATTGTCAAGTTTAACTCCATCACTGTTAAATACATTTGCTGCAGATGCAAAATAATGAGGCATTAATTTAAATGACCATTTATCTTTATTAAATCCAAGATTTAAATAAATATCTGTTAGACCAACATTGTTAGCGTGATTACCAACGTAGAAATAATCCATCCATCCATTAAATTTATGGTTAGTACCAAATAATGGAGCAAATGATTTTACATCAGAACTTGCGTCGTCCATATCTTTTCCTGAAAGATATTCAACACCAATACCAGCACTAAAGTTATCTGTTATTTTATAACCAAAATTGGCTCCAAAATAAGTGGCACTTACACTACGATCCAATGATTTTCCTGTTTGAAAATATAAAGCTGCATCTGCAGAGATTTTACCAGACTTATACGTACCTCTTGGTCCTATAGTTTGCATATAATCTAATGTAGTATCTTGGTTTTCTAAGCCTTCATTTTCTAGATATTCTACACCGGTATTTAATAATAAGAAACTTACTCCTAATTTATTAAAATCTCCATGGTACCAACCGTATTGGAATGTTTTATATCCTGCTACATTGCTATATAAACCACCAATATTTGATTGATTATCTGCATTATAAGCAATCCCAACATCTACTCTATGATTTGTGTTTGGTGTGATTTTTAATAAAAATGCATCATGACTTCTAGCTTGTTGAGCCCAACCTACGCTACCAAATATTCTTTGATCATCATATGCTATTTCTTGTCTACCAAATTTCATACTAAATTTTTCAGAAACAATTGCTTCTCCCCAAGCTTCATGAAAAGCAATTGCTTTGTCATCTTGAGCCATAGTTGCTACATCACCCCAAACTCTTACATTTTGGACTGATACTTTAAATTTCATTTTTGTGTTTTTAAAATCGAAATTAAGTCTGGTACGTTGTGAGATAAAGTTTCCAGCGTCTTCTCCTTCAGAACGTAGACTGCCAAACCCATTTCTATTTTCAAATCTAGGTCTTAATTCACCAGAAAGATTAAATTCCTGTGCGAACATTGGTGTTGCAAATAATGCAATCATAATGATTAATAAAAATTGTTTTTTCATGACTTTGTTATTTAATAAAAATTGTTTTTACTCTTTGTTATGTAACTAAAAATTATAACTTGTTTTAATAAAAAATGATTTTCCCCAAAGTTGCATATCTCTAGCATGAGCTTCTCCAACTTCATTGTTAGTATCAATATCTTTTACATCGAGAATATTCTTAACTCCTAATGATACACTTAGGCTATTCTTAAAAAATGATTTAAGTAAGGAAGCATCTAAATTGTTGAAACTATCACGAGTAATTTTATTTAACTCTTCGGTATCTTCATCAAAATAAAATCCTGTTCTTTCTCCCGAATATTTATAAAAAACAGAAAAGTTTAAATCGGCTTTTTCAAATTCATAATTTACAGAGGAGGTGATTTCTGGAGTATATAAATATTCATCCGTATCAAAATCCTCATTAAAATTATTATACCTTCCAATTAATGCAAAGCCTGCCCTTAATGTTAAGGCTTTTTTAAATTTATACGAAGCATCTAGTTTTCCTCCTAAGGATTTAAATTCATCTATATTTATATAGTGCCTTTTAAAATTTACAATTTCACTTAACGCAATTAAATTAGTAATGTCATTATAAAAAACCGATGGTTCGATTGTTAATAATGACTCATTTTTTAATTTTTTTCTAAAGGTGTAATATAAATTAAAACTATGTGATTCTTCCACTTTTAAATCTTCATTTCCAGTTATTACAAAAGTTACCGGTCCTGCTGAAATGTGAAAATCTAAGAAAAGTTCTTTAATAGAAGGAGCTCTAAATCCTCTAGCATAGGAAAATCGTAAAATATTATTATTGTTAATAGCTGCTTTTAAATTTAATGCTGGTGAAAACAAAGAACCATAACTACTATTATAAGTATATCTAGCTGAAGGTTGAATTTCATATTTATCTAAAAAACTATAATTTAAACTTCCAAATAGCGCAATTGTTTGTATCACTTGTTTGTTATCTAATATTCGTTCACCGCTAGTAGATTCATCATTATAGTCAAATCCAACGGCATAGTTTAAACTTTTTGTGTCATCACTTTGCCCTAATTGTGCTTTAGCACCTCCATAACGATATAATACGGTATTGTTTTCTTTAGTATCTACAGTAGATAATTCTCTTTCAAATGTTTCTGGATCTACATTATAGGTATCGTGATATCTATTATAATCTAAATAAGAAACAGTAGCATCTATAAATTTATTATTAAAAACAGCACCTTGAAGGTTTAATGTATTGTTTATTCTTCTGGTGAAATAATCTTTATCTTCAATTCTATTAAAACGATCTGGATCTCCTAAAGACTCTAGTTCTTCGTTATTTAAATTAGCATTATAACGTAATTTTAAATCTCCAAGTCCTACTAAGAAAGTAAAGTCACCAAAATATTGCTTACGTGCTTCCCAATTTAAATTTCTTGGGTTTTCAATTTCTGAATTTTCAATAGTTGAAAGACCATTAAAGTTATAATAACCTCCACTTAAACGAATAAGGTTATCATCAAATTTATATCCGATATTACCATTAATATTTGTTGCTTCTATACTTTCGTAATAAGCAGAAACATTTCCGTTGACAATATCTTCTTGATTTTGTTTTGTTATTAAGTTGATAACACCACCCATGGCGTCTGTACCATAAAAGACAGATACAGGACCTTCAATAACCTCTACTCTTTTAATAGTAGCAAGATTAATTTGGTTTAAATCGATGACACCATTAAGCCTACCAATTACTGGAACTCCATCAATAAGAATTTTAATGTTTTCTTTTGAAACTCCTTGAATTTCAACACTAGTACCAAATACAGAATTCTGTGCTATATCAATATTTAATTCTTGTTGTAACAATTCTCTTAAATTAGAAGCTGCCTTTCGTTCTATAGTTTCTGAAGAGATACTCTTCACTTTATAAACTGCGTTTTTTTCAGATTGAGGTGTATATTGAGCCGTGATTATGACTTCTCCTAGTTGTTCTATGCTGGTACTGTCTTTTACTTTTTCTTGAGCAAATGCTGAAGAAAAAAAAGACAATAGTAGCCCTGTGAATATTAATTTTAATCTCATTTTAGTAGTGGGTTTAAAAATCAATCCGAAGCGTTTTAATACTTCGGATTGAACATGCAATAAGTGTTAATAGATATCGTGCGTAGTGTTATACACGTTAAATTTACCTGTTGGGTTTTCTACCCAGTCTTCTTGAATAATTTGCTTTACTTTAAGTGTTTTGTCATCGTATATTACAATGGCACTATTTTCACCCATAAAGTAAGAAACCCAAACTTCATCTCCTTTTTTATTGTATTCGAAATGTACCGCTCTACCATCAACACCTTCTGGTGCTTTTAAATTTGCTTTTAACTCCAGAGTTTTAACATCAAATACGTCTACAGAAGAGTTTAAATCTGCATCTGGATTTAAAGTACGATCAACCCATAGGTTTTTAGACTTAGGATGTGACTTTACAAACAATGCACCACCACCGTTACCAGAAGCTTTAACTTCTTTAACAACAGTCCATTGACCTTCACCTGGATTCGTTTTAATAAATGATAATTTATTTTCTCCTAAGTGAGAGGTAACCCATAGGTTTCCTAAATCATTTTTAATATTAGTCCCTCTACCTGGGTGAGGAGTTTTTCCAGTTTCAATAATTTTTACTAATTTTTTATTTGGCACATCAATAACCACTATTTTATTACTTGCATTTGCAGCAACTAAGAAATAATGACCTGTAGCGTCAAAACCACCATCGTGTAAGAATCTTGCTGTTGGTATTTCAGTAATTTGAGGGTTAATAGGGTCTGTATAATCTACGATATCTACCATACCTCTTTCTTTAACGTTACAAATCCAAACTGGATCGGTATGAGAAGCTACAATGGAAGCAACACGTGCTTCTTCAATGTATTCTTTATCACCATCACAAGCATTTCCTGCTGTAGGTGTTACACTTAAAGGCTCTAAAGTTTGAGCGTCTAATATTGCAATATGAGAAGGGCTATAACCACCAAATACTAAGTATTTATCTTCATATCCTTTAAATTTAGATACTTCAACAGAACGTGCATCAAAACCACCTTTTACTTCAGCAACAATTGTAGGAACCTTTGTATAGGTATCAATCATAGTAATTCTACCATCTCTACCTACAGAATAAATATAACGACCAGAAGCAGATGTTCTTAAAATATGAACCGCAAATCCAGTTTTTAAGACAACTAATTCTTCTTTTGTATCTCCATCAATTACAGCTACTTTTCCAGCATCTCTCATAATTACACCAAAGTAATTATCGATATTTCTATTATGTTGAGGTTTTGTTGGTCTGTCTGCAACCGGAATAATTAATTTCCAAGATGCAGTAATTTCCTCAATTCCATAAGGTGGAATAACAGGAGGATCTACCTGTAAAAATCGAGTCATTAACTCAATTTCATTATCAGTTAGTATACCTTTCCATTCTGGCATCCCTGCTCCAGTTCCATTTTCAATAAATGCTCTAAGACCATCATTACCAAATTCTAAAGTACCTGGTTTATCACTTCCTTCAGGTTTTACTGGTAATAAATGAGGTCCTGTTGCTCCTTTTCTACTAGAACCGTGACAACCCGCACATCTATCAAAATAAAGTGCGCTACCTTTTTCCATTTCAGCATCTGTAATAGCGATACCATTTGTCGTTACATTGACTACCTCAGTTTTTTTAGCATAAGGATCTTCTTTCTTGTCAGATTTACAACTTACAAAAATTGTTGAAGCGATAACTAAGGCTCCAAGTAAGTTTGCATTTTTAAAAAATTTCATTTTATTGGTTTTTGTTTGTTATTCTTAAATTGAATTAATCGTTGTTAGCTTCTAAAGCTTCGTCCGTTGGTTGACCATATTTAACAAAGTCTATGATGTATAAAGTGATACCAGTAGTAAATAGTGTCGCGCATATAATTAGTACATAGAAATGAATTTCAGTCAATTTTTGAACTTCCATAAAATCCATTTTCATAATACGTTCTAAATAAACTTGAGCTACACCAGCAACACCAAAAGCTACCGTCATACCAACCATACCAACATTCGACATCCAGAAAGCAGCTCGCCCTCTCGCTCCATCATATAATTTTCTGCCAGTAAGGTTTGGCAATGCATAACTTATAATTGCTAAAACAATCATAGCATAAGCACCCCAAAACGCTAAGTGACCGTGCATCGCAGTTACTAATGTTCCGTGAGTATAAAGATTTGTTTGTGGTAATGTATGTGCAAAACCTAATAACCCAGCACCTACAAATGAAACAATAGCAGAACCTAAAGTCCAGAATAAAGCTATTTTGTTAGGATGTTTTTTCTCCCCTTTTCTATACATATTTACTGCAAATAATGCCATTGCAAGGAAAGCTAAAGGCTCTAGTGCTGAGAATATACCACCAACAACTAACCAAATTTTATTTACTCCAATGTAGTAGTAGTGGTGACCAGTACCTAAGATACCAGATAAGAAAGTTAATCCTACGATTACATATAACCATTTTTCAATAACCTCTCTGTCAACTCCTGTAAGTTTAATTAATAAGAAAGATAGAATACCTCCCATAATTAATTCCCAAACACCTTCTACCCATAAGTGAACAACCCACCATCTAAAAAATGAATCCATTACTTGACTATCAAAAGGAAGCATCCCAGGTAGGTATAATAAAGCAGCAAAAAGTAAACCCATAGTAAGCACTAATGCTGTTGTTGTTTTTCTTTTCCCTTTATATAATGTCATTAAAATGATTCCTAAGAATAATAACACATTTACTACTACCAAATAATCTAGTCCTCTTGGAATTTCTAAGAACTTACGTCCTTCCCAAATATTAAAGTGAAAACCAATAATAGCGGCAACACCTACTAATGCAAGTGAAATCAATTGTACATAAGCAAGTTTAACGCTTACCAGTTCGTGTTGTGCTTCTTCTGGAATAATATAATAGGCTGCACCCATAAAACCTGATAATAACCAAACTACCAATAGATTAAGGTGAACAGCTTTTGCTGTATTAAATGGGATGATGTCGTGTAAACCGTCAAATCCTGCATGAGCAAAGCCCATAATAAAACCATATACCAGTTGTAGAACAAACAACAACATCGATAGGGCAAAAAACCAATAGGCTACTTTTTGTGATTTATATTTCATAATTATTTTTTTTTAATTTTTATCTTTAGCTAATGGGGAGATCACTGTTTCGAATCCATTAAGGTCTATTTCACCAATCCAACCGAAAAAGGCAATTAAATCCTGAGCTTCTTCTTCAGAAAAGCCATAAGCGACCATTTTTCTTCCGTTTGGTTCCCAAGGAACAGGGGTCATTAGAACGGCTTTAATATAACCTTCCCCTCTTCGCTCTATAACTTTGGTTAATTCGGGAGCGTAATAGCCTCCTTCACCTAATAATGTATGGCAACCCATACAGTTGTTAGAATCCCATAAGTTTTTACCACGAACTACTTGTTCGGTAATATTCTCATAGTTTGTTTGATCTTGCGCTTCACTTAGAGAATACACTGTTAGCCCTATAAAAATAAGGAATGTAACTAGTGTTCCTCCTAGAAAAAAGGCCCTTGCTTGTTTTTTTGATAGCATAGAATTAGTTTTATAATTAATAAAAAAAGATAAAATAGTCTTTTAATTGGTCAAATGTAAATATTACGTTAAAATGAAAAAATGATATTTGTCATTTTTTACTTATTTAAATCCTACATATATAAATATGAAGTCCCAATTTTAGGAAAAGGGAATTATTACAAAACCTGGAAGAATTGAATTAATGGGGCTCGCTAGTAGCTTCGAACCTTGAAAGATGCAATCATGAATGGCGCTGAAACTTTTTACTTTTGAATAACTTAAATAAAAATGCGTATTCGTAGCAGTAACAATTTTACATTAAAAGACCTTACAGAAACGGTAAAAGGACGTAATGCAAAAATGGAGATGCCTTAACGTTGTCTTGCCAATAATTATATTTATTTCTTAAAGACTAATTTAGAGGACCTACCTTTCTTAAAAATTTTATTGCTAGCGTGCTTGCCTTTGCGCAATGCTTTTTGTTCTTCAAAAGGCAATTGGATAATATCATGACATTCTTTGCTACAGGTAAATTTCATTTTTTCGGAACAAACTTCACACTGAATAAAGAGTAAATGACATCCTTCATTGGCGCAATTTATATGCATATCGCAAGCATCACCACATTGGTGACAATTGGATATCACATCATCACTAATGCGTTCGCTACGTCGGTGATCAAACACAAAATTTTTGCCTAAAAATTTATTTTCTAATCCTTGACTATTTACTTGACGGGTATACTCAATAATACCGCCTTCTAATTGAAATACATTTTTAAACCCTTTGTGTTTGTAGTACGCACTCGCCTTTTCACAACGTATACCTCCGGTGCAATACATCACCAATTTTTTATCTTCTTTATGGTCTTTTAAATCTTCTTCAATAATATCTAAAGAATCTCGAAAGGTGTCTACATCGGGAGTGACAGCATTTTTAAAGTGACCAATTTCACTCTCATAATGATTACGCATATCGACCAAGACTGTATTTGGATCTTCAATCAAATTGTTAAATGCTGAAGCATCTACATGAACCCCTATATTAGTTACATCAAAGGTGTCGTCATTCAATCCATCGGCCACAATCTTGTGACGTACTTTTACTTTTAGTTTTAAAAACGATTTTAAATCTTGCTCTACAGCTATGTTCAAACGGCAATTTTCTAAGAAATAGATACTGTCCAAACAGTCTTTAAAATCTTTGAAATTTTTAGCAGGCACAGACAATTGTGCATTGATCCCTTCATTTGCTACATAAATACGTCCCAAAACTTCAAGGTCGTCCCATGCCACAAATAAATAGTTTCTAAAAAGTTCTGGATTGCCAATTTTGGCATATTGATAAAAAGAAAGAGTTAAGCGGTCTTCTCCCGCTTCTTCCAATAAGGTTGCTCTCTCTTTCGCGCTTAGGGTATTGTACAGTTGCATGCTATACTAATTATAAGGTTAAAAAGAATAATTTAAAAGGCAAAAGTAATTGATTTTTTGTAATAATAAATTTTAATTCTATTTTCTGAAGCAGGTTTTTATTTTCTATTAATTCTAGTGTAGAAGATTTTTCATTTTTAGTCACACATATTCTTACCTTTGTAGCCCTCAATTATAGGAAAATATTTATGACACTATCAGGAAGAATTGAATTAATGGCACCAGCCGGAAGTTTCGAATCATTGCAGGCAGCAATTATGAACGGAGCAGATTCTGTGTATTTTGGAGTTGATCAGTTAAATATGCGTGCTCGAGCGAGTATCAATTTTACTATTGAAGATTTACCAGAAATAGTAAAGCGATGTGAAGAAAGAAATATTCGTACGTATCTTACTTTGAATACCATCATATATGACCACGATTTAACCATCATCAAAACCTTATTAGATGCTGCTAAAGATGCTGGAATAACTGCAGTTATAGTTATGGATCAAGCAGTGATTTCATACGCTCGTCAAATTGGTATGGAACTTCATATTTCGACTCAAATAAACATTACCAATATCGAAACGGTTAAGTTTTATGCTATGTTCGCTGATACAATGGTGATGAGTAGAGAATTAAGTTTACGTCAAGTAAAAAAAATCACGGAGCAAATTGAAAAGGGAAAAATTACTGGACCTGCTGGTAACTTGGTTGAAGTAGAAATATTTGGTCATGGAGCGCTTTGTATGGCGGTTTCTGGAAAATGTTATATGAGTTTACATTCTCATAACTCTTCAGCAAATAGAGGAGCTTGTAAACAAAATTGCAGGAAAAAATATACGGTTATCGATCAAGATACTGGTAATGAAATGGAATTGGATAATGAATATATCATGTCTCCAAAGGATTTATGTACACTAGACTTTCTAGATCAAGTAATTGATACGGGAATAAAAGTTCTTAAAATTGAAGGCCGTGGCCGTGCACCGGAATATGTTGCGAAAGTGATAAAAACTTATAGAGAAGCTATCGACGCTTATTATGAAGGTACTTTTTCGAAAGAGAAAGTTAAGGGTTGGATGACGGAACTAGAAAAAGTATATAACCGTGGATTTTGGAGTGGTTATTATTTAGGTCAGAAATTAGGGGAATGGAGCGATGTAGATGGATCTAAAGCTACACAAAAAAAGGTCTATTTAGGAAAAGGAATACATTTCTTTCCCAAAGTAAATATTGGTGAATTTAAAATTGAAGCCTTCGATTTATCCATCGGAGATGAAATTTTAATTACAGGACCAACAACAGGAGTGGAGGAGTTTGAATTAACAGAAATGATGGTGAATGATGAACGATTAGACAAAGCAACTAAGGGAGATTCAGTAACGATTCCTTTAAAATTTAGAATTCGACCTTCCGATAAATTATATAAGATTGTACAAACCCCAAAAGAGGTTATTTCTTAATTTATGGTTGTTGTTACCTTACAAAGAAAAAAGTGCATTGGTTGTAATTACTGTGTGGAATTAGCTCCGGGACAGTTTCAGATGTCAAAAAAAGATGGAAAAGCGGTTTTATTAAAATCTATTGAAAAAAAAGGATTTTTTACTATAAAATCTCGAGATCATACAATTCTTGACTCTTGTGAAAAGGCAAAAGAAGCTTGTCCTACTAAGATTATTACCACTAAACTGGTATAATTCGAGTTTATTACTTGTGTAATTTAAGTTGAATCCGTTTTCTGGCTAAATCTATTTCTAAAACCTTCACAATAATTTGTTGATGTAAATGGACATGTTCGCTTACATCCTTTACAAAGGCATCTGCTAAATTTGATACGTGTATTAAGCCACTTTCTTTAATTCCGATATCCACAAAACAACCGAAATTCGTTATGTTATTGACGATTCCAGGTAATAATTGACCTTCTTTTACATCATTAATAGTCCTAATATTTTGATTGAATGTAAATACTTTGGCTTCCGATCGAATGTCCAATCCGGGTTTTTCTAATTCCTTTATAATGTCTTGAAGGGTAGGTAATCCTATTTTTTCTGAAATGTATTTTTCTAAAGCTATTTTCTGAAGGACTTCTTTATTTCCGATTAATTCTGAAATGGTTTTCCGTTCATCTTTAGCCATTTTTGAAATAATCGCATAACTTTCAGGATGGACCGAAGAATCATCTAATGGGTTTTTTGCATTTTTTATTCGAAGAAAACCTGCACCTTGTTCAAAAGCTTTAGCTCCTAATCTTGGCACGTTTTTTATTTCAACTCTAGAAGAAAAAGCACCTTGTTCTTCTCTAAAATTAACAATACTTTCTGCTAATTTGGGACCAATTCCAGATACATAACTCAATAGAGATTTACTCGCCGTATTGATATTAACGCCAACAGCATTCACACAATTGGAAACCACTCGATCTAAGGAACTGTTTAATTTAGACTGATCTACATCGTGTTGATATTGACCAACTCCAATAGATTTGGCATCAATTTTCACCAATTCAGCTAAGGGATCAGCTAAACGACGCCCTATAGAAATAGCACCACGAACGGTAACATCGTAATTTGGAAACTCTTCTCTTGCTATTTTGGACGCCGAATAAATAGAAGCACCCGCTTCACTCACTACAAAAACTTTGATGTCGTTTTTAAAATGTATTTTTCTAACTAATTGTTCGGTTTCTCTAGATGCAGTTCCATTACCAATAGCAATGGCTTCAATTTTATGAGCATCCACCAAAGAACTAATTTTTTTAATAGCTCCTATTTGATCGTTTTTGGGTGCGTGGGGGTAAATGGTTTCATTGTATTTAAATGCTCCTTGAGCATCCAAACAAACTACTTTACAACCTGATCTAAAGCCAGGATCTATCGCTAAAATTCTTTTTTCACCCAAAGGAGAACCTAATAACAACTGTTTTAAGTTTTTTGCAAATACTTGTATGGCAACTTCATCTGCTTTTTCTTTTGCAATTCCTAAAATTTCATTGGATAGGGAAGGAAATAATAGACGTTTGTAAGCATCTTTTATGGCCAGTTGTATTTGAACAGTGCAAGCATTTTGAGAACGAATGATTCGCTCTTCAATTTTTAATAAAGCTTTCTCATCATCAATTTCAATTTTAACACGAATAAAACCTTCTTCATGCGCTCTTAAAATCGCCAATAAACGATGTGAAGGGCAAGATTGTAAAGACTCATTCCAATTAAAATAGTCTCTAAATTTCTGAGCCTTTTCATCATTTTCTTTTGCCTTAACGACCTTGGTATTAATAAGAGCAAAGCGCTCTAATTGATGCCGAATGTTGTTTCGAATATCGCTGCGTTCATTGATCCATTCTGCAATAATAAAACGTGCTCCTTCCAACGCATCTGCTATATTTAAAACAGATTTAGACGTATATTTTTTAGCTATAGAATCAATATCATGAGCATTCTGGCTCATAATAATTTTTGCTAAAGGCTCTAAACCATTTAATCGAGCAGTTTCTGCCTTTGTTTTTCGTTTCTTTTTAAACGGTAAGTAAAGGTCTTCAAGTTGAATTAAATTATCGCTGCGATTAATTTTTTCTTGAAGCTCTTTGCTAAGTACTTCTTGTTCTTGAAGTACTTTTATGATGGCTTTTTTCCTTTTTTCTAAGGATTCAAATTGTTCTTTGTACTTTACGATTAGTTCTATTTGAACTTCATCCAAATTTCCAGTTCGCTCTTTCCGATACCGAGCGATAAACGGAATTGTACAATCTTCATTTAATAATTGGATCGTGTTTTTTACACCACTTTCTTGGATTTGTGTTTTTGTTTGTACAAATTTTAAGATAGCTATCATTAATTAATCGTCGCTCCATTGATTAGCCCCTCTTTATCAGGATTTAGAAATACCAATTTACCATCTGTAGTTTCCGTCATTAATATCATCCCTTGACTTTCCACTCCTCGCAATGCTCTTGGTGCCAAGTTTACCAGTACGGTTACTTTTTTTCCAATCACTTCTTCAGGAGTAAAACTTTCTGCGATTCCAGAAACAATGGTACGAACATCAATACCCGTATCAACTTTTAAGATCAATAACTTTTTGGTTTTAGCCATTTTTTCGGCTTCCAAAATCGTTCCAACTCGCATATCTAATTTGGTAAAATCGTCAAATTGTATGGTGTCTTTTTGAGGTTCTGGACTTGCATTCATCACTTCGTTTGCTTTTTTGGTAGCGGCTAATTTATCTAATTGCTGTTGTACTTGCTCGTCTTCAATTTTACTAAAAAGCAATTCTCCTTTTCCGATTTGATGACCTGAAGGAAGTAAAACATCTTTGGTTGAAACCTCTCCCCAAGTAGTATTGAATTCATTGAAAACAAGAATGTTTTTTAATTTACTAGATGTAAAGGGTAAAAAAGGTTCACATAAAACAGCCAAAGCAGCAGCAATCTGAAGGGAAACAAACATAGTCGTTTTGGTTCTTTCTTCATCTGTTTTTATTGTCTTCCAAGGCTCTTCGTCTGCTAAATATTTATTTCCTAAACGAGCCACATTCATTAATTCTGCTTGCGCTTCTCTAAATCGATAGCGCTCAATAGAACTTTCAATTACACTAGGATATGCTTTTAATTGGGTTAAGGTTGCTATATCTACTTCAGAAAATGAAGCTGGTTCTGGAACAATTCCGTCGTAATATTTATTGGTTAATACCACCACACGATTGATAAAGTTTCCGAAGATGGCAACTAATTCATTATTATTTCTTGCTTGAAAATCTGACCAGGTAAAATCGTTGTCCTTCGTTTCAGGAGCATTTGCCGTTAGTGCATAACGCAATACATCTTGCTGATTTGGAAAATCTACCAAATACTCATGCAACCATACCGCCCAGTTTTTACTGGTAGAAATCTTATTTCCTTCTAGGTTTAAAAATTCGTTGGCGGGTACATTGTTAGGTAAAATATAACTTCCTTCTGCTTTTAGCATACTTGGGAAAATAATACAGTGAAATACAATGTTATCTTTTCCTATAAAATGAAGTAGTTTGGTGTTTTCATCTTTCCAATATGGTTCCCAATCTTTTCCTTCTTTTTCTGCCCATTCCTTCGTAGCAGAAATATAACCAATGGGAGCATCAAACCATACGTACAATACTTTTCCGTCGGCACCTTCCACAGGTACAGGAATTCCCCAATCTAAATCTCGAGTTACGGCTCTAGGTCGCAATCCGTCGTCTATCCAAGATTTGCATTGTCCGTAAACATTGGCTTTCCAATCTTTTTTATGCCCTTTTACAATCCATTCTTTTAACCAAGGTTCGTATTGGTCTAAAGGTAAAAACCAGTGTTTGGTTTCTTTTAAAGAGGGCGTGTTTCCCGTGATAGAAGATTTAGGATTGATTAAATCGGTAGCATTATGAGAAGTTCCACAACTTTCGCATTGGTCTCCATAACTTTCTTCAAATCCACATTTAGGACAAGTACCTACTATAAAACGATCTGCTAAAAACTGATTTGCCTCTTTATCGTAGAATTGCTCTGTGGTTTGCTCGATAAACTTACCGTCTTCGTATAATTTCTTAAAGAATTCGGAAGCTGTATCGTGATGTATTTTTGCAGTAGTACGAGAATAGTTATCGAAGGTAATCCCAAAATCCTGAAATGATTGTTTGATAATGGCATGGTATTTATCCACCACTTGTTGCGGTGTGATTCCTTCTTTTTTAGCTTTTATCGTAATGGGAACTCCATGTTCATCACTTCCACAAACAAAAGCAACATCGTTGCCTTGCATTCTTTGAAAACGTGAATAAATATCTGCAGGAACATATACTCCCGCTAAATGTCCAATATGTACAGGTCCGTTGGTATAAGGCAAAGCTGCCGTTATGGTAAACCGTTTTGGTGAATTTTGCATAATCTAGTTTGAATGATGCAAAAATAGGGATTTTAATCCTTGAAATAAATAAGAAATTAGAATTGCTTTAGGTCTTTTAAAGTTGAAGGGTAAGAGGATTAATTTTTAATCACTTTTTTAGTGAATACGCCATTCTCGGTTTCTATTTTTATAAATAATAAACCATTTGAAAGATTAGAAACATCAACTTGATTTGAAGAGCAATTTTGCTCTAATAATAGCTTACCTAATTAAAATAGACTTACTATAATATTGTCCTCCAGTTGAAATGCGATAGATATATTGCCCGTAACTAAGTCTTCCTTGTATTTTATCTCTCACATTAAATTGGTGTCTTCCTGCAAATAGCATTTCGTTGCAAATGGTACCAATTTCTCTTGCCATCATATCATAAAGCTTAATAGTAACATGGGAAGTATTGGCTAAGTTGATTTCGATAAACGTTTGGTTGTTATTATAAATAGCCGTGTGTGCAAAACGATTCGCATTACTAAAGTCTGAAGTAGAAAGCGCTTCACAAGTAAGTCCTAAATCTAACGTTTCATAAGTTTCATTTAATAAAATCGTACTTACGATGGAAGGGTCTAAACAAAACCATTCGGTTAATACGGTGTTATAAATATCTCTAAAATCGGAGGAAGGAATTAAATTATCATCTTCATCCCAAGTGGATAAATCGGGGTGGTTTCCAACAAATCCACTTCCATTTAAAGCTGGTCCAAAAAGCATCACTGGAGAAGCTGCTCCATGATCGGTTCCATTAGATCCATTTTCGTAAGGGCGGCGTCCAAATTCTGAAACCGTCATCGCCAATACTTTATCATCCATTCCAACAGTTGTTAGGTCATCGTAAAAATTTTTGATGGTAGATGATAAATCCGATAATAATTCTTGGTGTCGTTCCGGTTGTTCTGCATGGGTATCAAAACTTCCTAAAGAAACCATATATACCTTGCTTCCCAATCCGCCCTTGATTAAACGAGCTACAATCGCTAATTGTTCAGCTAAATCTCCATCTCCATATTCCACACTATTATTAGCTGCTAAATAAGCATCGTTGATAACTCCAGAATACGTAAAAGTAGTATTGGCAGTAGCTCTCATAAAAAGCAATTTATCGCCATACACACAATCTGGAATATCTAACACATCATGTAAGGTGCCATTTTCTGCAACATTTTGAAGTTGTTCTGGGTTGACCACCGAAAAAGCGTAGTTGCTATTATTTCCTTTAAAAATTAAATTTCCGATACTTCCAATTTGAACTGCTGGTGGAATTTCTGGAGGATTGGTAATATAATCTGGGTAGCGGTCTTCAAAATAACGTCCCCACCAACCTGTTGGTTCTTCGTAATTATCTGCGGTAGATGCCCAAATATCAGTCGATCTAAAATGAGATAGATTCTGGTCTGGATATCCTACACCGTGAACTATTTTCATACTTCCATCACCCCAAACAGATTCTAATTCATTCATATAATTAGGAATCCCAAAATCACCATTCAAATTGATTAAATTACTTTGTTGGTGTTTGATGGTAGGTCGTAAATTGGCATAGGTATCGTAATCATAAATAGGTACGATGGTATTTAATCCATCGTTACCGCCTTCCAATCGAATTATGACAAGAATATTGTCGTTTTCATTTTCTGCTAAAGCTACCGCTAAAGGTGAAGGAGAAGTTGCTGAGATAGCAGTACCTCCTAAAAGCATGCTTCCGCCGCCAGCTAAACCTAATGCTTGGATAAAAGAACGTCTGTTCCATTGCGTGTGCTCATGATCGTGAATCTTTTTTTCCTCCTTAGATTGTTCAACCTTTTTCTTTAATTTATTATTAATCATGGCTTATTATTTAAGTTGGAATTCAGGGATGGTTGCTAAATGAGATAATAATAAAAATAGTTGATAAGGAGCTTGATCCCAATCTAGGTTCCAAGAACCATCATCATAATAATTTTGTGGTATTTCCCATTTAAAAATATCGGTAGCAATGGTATAATCACTTGCTGTATAGAGTTCTTTAGACATAAAATGATTAATCAAAACCTCTGTTATGTATTGAGGATCGTTACTATCATTTGTCAATTCTTTTGCAAAATCGACAAGAGTGGATTCCAAACCGTTCTCAAATAAAATAGAGAGGTACAGTTCCGTAAATTGCCAACGTCCGGTAAGGGTTGAGGTACTTATCCAGTCTTCATCTCTTTGCCAACCTGCAACATCGGGCGGATTAAATAGTTGTTGGCCAAAAAGGCCTGAAAAATAGATGAGTGCATCCATTAATTCATCATTATAAAAGAATCCAGATTCGTTGATAAATTGCATCGTAATATCGAACGGACTTTTTATGATAACTCCCAAAGCTCTTTCATCAAAAAAGTGTTCACTTTTAAAGAGTTGCTTTAGCATTGGAGCTAATTCAAAATTGTTATTCAATAAGGTTTGAGCTAGCGGATTTATTACATTGTCAATGATAACAGTATCAATTTCTTGACTTACAAAGTATCTATATAATTTGGTGCAAATATGAGTGGCTATTTCGGTTGCTCTTTCCTGAAATAAAATATCGATGACATCATCGTACCTCCAGTTTCCAGTTTGACCAAAGATGGTTTTATCACCATCTACCCAAGTCGCTTCATCAAAATAAAGAGGAGCACCTGGCTCTGTCCATTGGTTATAGCCTGTTAATGCCTTTGCAGTTTCAGATATATCTTGTTCTGTGTAGTTATTTCCTTCACCTAAAGTAAAAAGCTCGTATAACTCCCGAGCATAATTTTCATTGGGCTCGACATTGGTATTTTCAAAACCATTTAAATAAATCAACATCGCCGAAGATATTCCTATTTCTTTAGTAAAATCCTTTAAATTACCAATGGCGTAGGTTTGTGAAATGTTATAATATTGAAATAAATAAGGAGCATAAAAATAGGTTTCCAAGCCAGTAACAAAATGATTCATCCAAAAGGAAACCAATCGACCTCTAAGATTTTCAGTAATAAAATCATTTCCAGTTTGTATTCTCCAATCTAGTATATATTGTTCATTTTCAACTTCAAAGTTGGTATAATCCGCTACCACATAATTACCCCAAAATGGTGTGGTAGTCGGTGGTTTATTGATTGCTTCATCAACTAAATTGTCTATAAAATCATTAGGCGATAAGCTTAAAGCAGCATCAATTGCATCTTGAGAAGCCCCAAAACCGAGCCGGCGATACACGTGATTTATTTTTGTGGTGTTCCAAGGATTTCCTCCAGAAGGAATGTAAGGGGTAAGAGTAGATTCGTTACACGAAGTTTGGGTAGTTGTTTCCATAGCAAAGGAATTTAAGAACAAAAGATACTGAAATTATGTGATTTAATATTTCTATGACTAATTATTAACGGAAAAGATTTATTTTTTATTACTTTGAACCTATAAATATAAATATGATTCGCCCAAATTATTTAAAAGTAGGAGCTACTGTTGCCATCGTTTCAACTGCTAGAAAAATTTCTAAAAAGGAATTAATTCCGGCCATCACTATTTTGAAAAAATGGGGATTAGAAGTAGTTTTGGGTTCCTCTATTGAAGCTGAAGACCATCAGTTTGCTGGCAATGATGAATTGCGAACTTCCGATTTTCAAGCGATGTTAGATCACCCTGAAATCGATGCTATTTGGTGCGCTCGTGGCGGTTATGGAACGGTACGAATTATTGATCTATTGGATTTTTCTAATTTTAAAAAACATCCGAAATGGATTATTGGTTATAGCGATGTTACGGTCTTGCATGCTCATCTTCATCAATTAGGAATTGAAACCCTTCATGCGCAAATGCCATTATCTATTGAAACAAAATCGGAAGCAACCATCAACTCTATTAAAGAAACTCTTTTTGGAGAGAAGTATGAGATTGGTATTCCTTCAGAAAAGAATAATAGTATAGGAAAAGCTTCAGGAGAATTGATAGGCGGAAATTTATCGATTTTATATTCGCTTTGTGGAAGTCCTTCTGCATTAAACACCAAAGGGAAAATTTTGTTTATTGAAGATTTAGATGAATATTTATATCATATCGATCGGATGCTTCAAAATTTAAAACGCAATGGAATGTTTGATCAATTAGAAGGATTAATAGTAGGAGGGATGACACAAATGCATGATAATGAAATCCCTTTTGGTAAATCTGCTGAAGAGATTATTTTGAGTATTTGTTCGGAATATAACTTCCCAATTGCTTTTAATTTCCCTGCTGGTCATGTGGATGATAATAGAGCACTTATTATGGGAAGGGATGTTAATTTGGAGGTTGACCAAACAAATGTTAAATTGAAGTTTAAAGATAAAGAATAGCAATAATTAAAAAGACCCTTGCCTTCGCAGGGAGTATCATGGCACATCACAACGAACTTGGGAAATTAGGAGAGAAATTAGCTTCAGATTATTTATTAAAAAATGGTTATGAAGTTTTAGCGCAAAATTTTTATTTTGATAAAGCAGAAATTGACATCATTGCAAAAAAAGACGCTAATACCTTAGTAATTGTTGAGGTAAAAACGAGGAATAGTGATTTTTTCGGGGATCCTCAGGAATTTGTAACTCCTTCAAAAATAAAACTATTAGTAAAAGCTGCAAACGAATATGTTATTTCGAATGATTTAGATATGGAAGTCCGTTTTGATATAATCGCTGTCATTAAAAACAAAACGATCGAAAAGATTGAGCATTTTGAAAATGCTTTTTATCATTTCTAAAAACCTATTTTTATTTTTTTAAATATGCTTTTAAATCATCAAAGCTTTCAGGTTTTTCTAAAAACTTCTTGTCTTTATCTAGCACAAAATAAGTGGGTGTGCTGGTAAGTCCATAATCATTTACAATCGTGTTATCCCATTTTTTTAACTTAATAACATTCATAAAATTGGGGTATTTTATAATTTCATTCGTCCACTTAAAAGTGTCTTCTTCCAATCCTATAGCAATTACCTTATACTTGGTGCTGTTAAGTTCTTCACTTAATTGATATAGTTGCGGTATCTCTTTTAGGCAATGAGAACATCCACTACTCCAAAAAACAAGAATGTAATTTTCTGCAATATCCAATTCACTTAGTTTTTTGCCACTTCCATCCTCCACAATAAAATCGGGTGCTGGATTTCCAATAGATAAGTTTTTAAATTGAGTCAATTTTAAAACAAGAACCGTATCATTTAACTGATTGCCAATTGGTATTAAATGTCGTTCAGCTAAATAATTAGCAGTGCTTAGAAGGTTATCGTTTACTAGTTTTTGCCATAATTTTTCTAAAAAATATTTTTGAAAATTAAGGTCTAATGACCTAGTTTGAGCTGCAACTTTATCTACGTTATTGTTAAAGGATTGTTCTTTAGAGATGCCCTCAGTTACAATTCCGGTTATATAAGCTAGAGATTTTTCAATTAAAAAATTAGAACTTTGCAATACTTCATCATTAAATTGGATGTTCGTAAAATAGTTGCTAGTTAAGTTTTTGATATAGTTGGATGGAGTTTCCAATTTATTAGGAATGTAAGGTTGGTTTGCCTTTATAAAATGTTGAACTAATTTACCTTCAGATTTTTCTTCATAGGATTTTTGTAAATTTCTCTGTTTTTCAAAAATGGAATTTATGGTAGCAGCATCTGCATTTTCTTTTAAATATTTAACCTCTAAATCCCTTCCTAGCAATGCCATTTCGGTTAAATAAGAGTTTAACATGATGTTCTCATTAGATTTCTGAAAAACAGCACCATCTTTTAAAGTAAATTTTAGATCAATATCTTCTTCACCGTTATAAATAATATCAAAATTATAATCATTTTGTGGAACCGCATACACCAGTTTATAAATTCCTTTTGTAGCTTTTTCATCGAGTTTAAAAACTAAATTTCCATCAGCAATTCTACTTTGTGCAATGTATTTAGTATTCGTTGGAGAATTTTTATATAAAACAGCCCAAGTAAAATCTTTTGCAGGAGAAAAAGTTACTTTAATAGTGTGTTGCGAAAAAATAATGGTTGGAAAAAACAGTAATAAAAAAAGTATCTTATTAATTTTCATAATTTCTAATTTACTAAACATTTGCAATAATTAAACCAAAATAGGGGATAAAGACTGTAAAGCTTTGTTGATAGTTGTAATTTTTTCAAAGGTAATAATTAAACGCAATCCGTTTCGAGTGTTCTTTTCTTTCATATTCACGAAACTAGGATTGTTTTGTGCATATTGAATAACTTTAGAAAAAACAGGACTTTGGTAAAAAGAACTTTCTTGATCGGCTACAAAATAACCAACAAGTTTGCCTTGTTTCATAATAACCCGTTCCATTCCAATAGCAATTGCAATCCATTTAATACGTACACTATTAAGTAAATCTACCGCTTGAATAGGAAGCTCACCAAAACGATCTATTAAATCTGTTTCATATTTCTGAAGCTCTTCTTCCGTTTTTAAATCACCTAATTTGTTGTAAAGATTTAATCTTTCCGTGACGTTATTTATATAATCATCTGGAAAAAGCAATTCGAAATCGGTATCAATGACCGTTTCTTTTACAAAGTCTTTCAGTTCATGTTCGGTACCCGAATAAAGATCTTTAAACTCTTTTTCTTTAAGCTCATCAATTGCTTCAGCAAGAATTTTTTGATATGTTTCAAAGCCTATTTCATTAATAAAACCACTTTGTTCTCCACCTAATAAATCTCCAGCTCCTCTAATCTCCAAATCTTTCATGGCGATGTTTAAGCCACTTCCTAATTCGCTAAATTGTTCTAGGGCTTGGATACGTTTACGTGCATCGTCGGTCATTGCAGAATAAGGTGGTGTGATAAAATAACAGAACGCTTTTTTATTACTTCTACCCACACGTCCACGCATTTGATGTAAATCGGATAAGCCAAAATTATTGGCATTATTTATAAAAATGGTGTTGGCGTTTGGAACATCTAAACCACTTTCAATAATGGTGGTAGAAACTAATACATCAAACTCATTATTCATAAAAGCCAACATAAGTTGTTCTAATTTTTTGCCATCCAATTGCCCGTGGCCAATACCAATTTTTGCATCTGGAACTAAACGTTGTATCATTCCGGCAACCTCTTTGATATTTTCAATGCGATTATGAACAAAAAATACTTGACCATTTCTTGAAATTTCATAACGAATAGCATCTCTAATGGTATCTTCAGAAAAACGAACCACATTGGTTTCAACAGGATATCGATTTGGCGGTGGCGTACTAATAATGGACAAATCTCTAGCAGCCATTAAACTAAACTGAAGGGTCCTAGGTATAGGAGTTGCAGTTAATGTTAGGGTATCTACATTTTGTTTAATGGACTTTAGTTTGTCTTTTACGGCAACCCCAAACTTCTGTTCTTCATCAACAATTAATAAGCCCAAGTCTTTAAATTCGACTGCTTTACTAACTAATTGATGGGTGCCAATTACAATATCTAAAGTTCCATTTTTTAATCCTTCTAAAACAGTTGCTCTTTGTTTTGTAGATCTAAATCTGTTGAGATAATCTACATTTACGGGCATTTCTTCCAAACGTTCAGAAAACGTTTTAAAATGTTGAAATGCTAAAATAGTGGTAGGGACTAATATCGCAACTTGTTTGCCATTGTCTACCGCTTTAAAAGCGGCTCTAACAGCAACTTCTGTTTTTCCAAACCCTACATCACCACAAACCAAACGATCCATAGGACGTTCGTTTTCCATATCACGCTTTACATCTTCTGTCGAAGTCACTTGATCTGGAGTATCTTCATAAATAAAGGAGGATTCTAATTCATGTTGTAAATAAGAATCGGGATCAAACGCAAAACCCTTTAAGGTTCTTCTTTTTGCGTATAATTCAATTAAGTTAAAGGCAATTTCTTTAACTCGTTTTTTAGTCTTTTGCTTTAATTTTTTCCAAGCACCGCTTCCTAATTTGTATATTTTTGGAGTGGTTCCGTCTTTACCGTTGTACTTAGATATTTTATGAAGTGAATGAATGCTGAGGTATAAAATATCTCGTTCTCCATAAATTAATTTAATGGCTTCTTGTAATTTACCTTCTACATCTATTTTTTGAAGTCCACCAAATTTTCCAATCCCGTGATCGATATGAGTTACATAATCTCCAACTTCTAAATTGGTTAATTCCTTTAAGGTAATTGCTTGCTTTTTGGCGTATCCGTTCTTTAATTGAAATTTATGATAACGTTCAAAAATCTGATGATCGGTATAACAAACATTTTTTTGCTCACTATCAATAAATCCTTGGAATAATGGAAATACAACCGTTTCAAATTGATCTACATGCTGTTCGGTATCTTCAAAAATGTCATGAAACCTACGTTCTTGTTGTTCGCTACTACAGAAAATATAGTTTTTAAATCCCTTTTCGGTATTGGTATTTAAATTCTCAATTAAGAGATTAAATTGTTTGTTGAAAGAAGGTTGAGGTTGGGTTTGAAAATCGATACTGCTATCGGCTGAAGCAGTTACTAACTGAATTTTTGTAAAATCTTCCAGTTCATTTTTTATTAAATCTGAAGAACAGAATAATTGACTTGGACTTTTTTGTTTTATTTCGCCATCCAATTTTTTAAAGACTTCTTCCGCTTGATGAAAAAGAGTATCGATTCCTTTATAAAAGATGTCTTCATTTTTATAAAATATCACCGTTTTTGAAGCGATGTATTTTAAGAAACTAGTCCGTTTTTCTTCCATCATTTTGTTTTCCATATTCGGAATGATGGTAATCTTATTTACAGGCTCTGTAGAAAGTTGTGTTTCTACATCAAAACTTCTAATGCTTTCCACATCGTCGCCAAAAAACTCGATGCGGTAAGGCATATCATTACTAAATGAAAACACATCTAAAATCCCACCTCTAACCGAGAATTCTCCAGGTTCAGTTACAAAATCGGTTCGTTTAAAATGGTATTCAAAAAGGACTTCGTTTACAAAATCGATGGATAAATCGTCTCCAATACTAATTTTTAGTGTGTGTTTTTCTAACTCTTTTCTGGTAACAACTTTCTCAAAAAGAGCTTCCGGATAGGAAACGATAATGGCAGGTTTTTTACGAGAGTTAATCCGGTTTAAAACTTCGGCTCTCAGTAGTACATTCGCGTTATCGGTTTCTTCTATTTGATAAGGCCTGCGATACGATCCTGGGTAAAACAGTACATTTTTTTCGCCTAATAAATTTTCTAAGTCATTAAGATGATACGCAGCTTCTTCCTTATTATTTAAAATTATTAAGAAAGGTTTTTCAGTTTGTTTAAAAACTTCAGAAATAACCAGCGGATAGGAAGAGCCTATCAACCCTGAAATTAGGGTCTGTTTTTGAGAATTGGCAATAGCTTCCCCTAGTTTTCTAGTGGTAGAAGACTTGTTAAAAAGTGAAGAAACCAATACTTTACTCATTTGGGCAAAGGTAGTATTTCAATTAAAATATTGATACAACTTAGTAATTAATTTACATCACAGGTCTTGTTCAAATATTTTGGTTTTTTTAAAGGAATATTTAATTTTTAAAAAGCTGATGTCCCTTTATCCAAGATATCTCAGAATCGTAAAACCGTAAATGAGTTTTAACATCTTTATCAGATTTATCTCTAGGGTTTTTTGTGATATAACGAGCTTTGGTGTTGGTAAAATTTAATGTGTGCTTTTCATCTAGCTCCGTTTCTTTATTGGTATAAAAATAGATCACATTATTTTTTTCGATTTTCCAAGTTCCTTTTCCGTATGTATTTTCTTCCGGATTTTTGGCGCTTATTTTCCGGTAGTTATGAAAAATAAAAGTCCCATCAGCCTTCAAGTCTAAAGTATATTTATTGATGCCTTCACCATTAATATCGTAATCTCTATTATAGGTGCCCGTGTATTCTTTAGTCTGCGAATAGACAGAAGTAGTAATTACAACTAGCAAGAGTAAAATAATAGTTTTCATAATTAGGATTTAAATTGCATATAGATTTATCAAATATTATTCCATAAAAACTTAAAAATCGAATCTAGTTTTTAAGGATCGTTTTAAAAACATCAGCTATTAGAATTGATAAAGATTTCCTTCCATTTAATTTTAAAAAACCATTTGATTAGCTTTATCTTTGCGACATAAATATAAGATTATGTCATTTTACGAATTATTTAAAAAAGGTCACCAAACTAGAAATATAGCTCACTTTGCATCCATTGCTTCTATTGCAATGTTAGATGGAAAAATATCTAACGAGGAGCACGTATTATTACAAACTTTAGCTGCAAAGTTAGGGGTTGATAAATCAGATGTGGCCAAGATATTAAAGGATCCATCTCAATACCCTATTGCTCCTTCAAATTCTGCTGAAGAAAGATTGGAACGTATGCATGATTTATTTGACATGATATTCTCTGATCATAAGATTGATGTAAAAGAATTGGTATTGATTAAAAAATATGCAATTGGTTTGGGTTATAACTCTATAAATGCAAATGAGTTAATACAGAATTCAATCGATATTTATACTGGAGGTATTAGTTTTAATGAGTATCAATATTTAATCAATAACAGATTAAATAAGTAGTTTACTATCCCGATTTTCATTTTCATATAATTTTTCGGTTTTACCTCCATCTTAAAGGAAGAACCGAAAACAAGATTTATATTCCCTTAATGACTAGGGTAAAATCGATGAAAATACTAAAGGTTTTTACTTATTGTTTTCCATAAAAGACTCTAAAGTCTCTACCATATCTTTATTTCCACAGAAAAAAGGCACTCTTTGGTGTAACTCTGTAGGTTTAATATCTAAGATTCTATTAAAACCATCACTTGCTTTACCGCCTGCCCTTTCCGCTAAAAATGCCATAGGATTACATTCGTAAAGAAGACGTAGTTTACCCTTTGGGTTTTTAGAAGTAGAAGGATAAAAGTAAATCCCTCCTTTAATCATATTTCTATGAAAATCGGAAACTAAAGAACCAATATACCTCGAAGTATAAGGTCTGTCACCTTCTTCTTCTTGGCAATATTTTATATATTTTTTCACTCCTTCTGGAAAATGAACATAATTACCTTCATTAACCGAATAGATATTTCCTTTATCTGGAAATTTCATATTTGGATGCGAAAGATAATAAGTTCCTATTGCAGGATTTAATGTAAAACCATTTACTCCATGACCCGTAGAATAAACAATCATAGTTGAAGTTCCATAAACAATATATCCAGCTGCAACTTGATTTTTACCAGGTTGCAAGAAATCGTCTATGGTTACAGGAGTTCCTACTGGAGTAATCCTTCTATAAATTGAGAAAATAGTCCCAACTGAAACATTAACATCGATATTAGAAGAGCCATCTAAAGGATCCATTAATACCACATATTTATTGTCGTTTTTCTTGTTATTACCTTGTATAGCAATAAAATCATCCTCTTCCTCACTTGCAATACCACAAACAATCTCACGATTTACCAAGTTTTTAATAAAAACTTCATTGGCATAAACATCTAATTTTTGTTGGTCTTCACCTTGGATGTTTTCTTCTCCAGCAGTACCAAGTATATCTACAAGCCCTGCTTTATTTACTTCGTGGTTTACAATTTTTCCAGCTAATCTAATAGAATTGATAAGCCTTGAAAGCTCTCCAGAAGAATATTTAAACTCACTTTGTTTATTAATAATAAATTCCCCGAGCGTTTTGTTGTGTTGTGTCATTACAGTAGGTAGTCATGAATTTGATGCAAATATCGTTAAATTTTAAAGAAATAGAACCGATATTTGTGAATTCAAACTGAAAACTATGAACAACTCGGTAAGATTAAGTACTCCAGCAGATATGCCTCAAGTTTTAAGGCTTATAAAAGAATTGGCTGTTTTTGAAAAAGAACCCAATGCGGTGGATATTACGGTTGATACTTTAGTAAAAGAAGGTTTTGGAGAGAACCCATCGTTTACTTGTTTTGTTGCTGAAGTTGAAGTAGAAATAGTGGGTATGGCATTGGTTTACGATCGTTTTTCAACGTGGAAAGGAAGAAGTATTCATTTGGAAGATTTAATAGTAAATGAAAAAATGAGAGGTACTGGAGTTGGAAAAGCACTTTATTCCAAAGTAATAGCATATGCCGCAGCGCAAAAAGTAAAACGATTAGAATGGGTGGTTTTGGATTGGAATGAAGGAGCTATAAAGTTTTACGAAAAGAGCGGAGCAAGTATGTTAAAAGACTGGTATCTTGTTCAAATGGATGAAAAAGGAATTAAAAATTATATGGCAACAATAAAATAAGCTGCTTTTTTAAAAGGCAATAAAATGAAGGTATTTAAATTTGGTGGAGCATCTGTAAAAAATGCTGAAGGAGTTAAAAACATACTATCTGTACTAAACACTACAGAAGAAAAAGACTTGGTGGTTATTGTTTCTGCAATGGGAAAAATGACCAATCAGTTAGAATTAATCGTTTCTAATTATTTTTCAGACCCTAATGAAGTAAAAGCATCCATAGCTCAGGTGTACGATTATCATTTTCAAATTATATCGGATCTTTTTAGCAACACTTCACATCCAATTTTTAACTTGTTATTAAAGTATAAAAATGAGCTTCAGTTTTTTTTAGAAAACAATAAATCTAATGACCATTCTTTTGTTTACGATCAAGTAGTGAGTTTTGGTGAATTAATTTCAACGACCATTATTTCGCACTATTTGTCTGATAAAGGGCTTGAAAATAAGTTTCTAGATGTAAGGTCTTGTATAAAAACCAATACCAACTATCGAGATGCAATTGTAGATTGGGAAGAAACTCAAAAAAACATTATAGAAAGTGTTCCAAAAAAGGGAATTTGTATCACTCAAGGATTTATAGCTTCAGAAAACACTCATAATTTCACTACTACCTTAGGTAGAGAAGGAAGTGATTATACTGCTGCTATTTTTGCATATTGTTTAAATGCACTTAGTGTTACTATTTGGAAAGATGTTCCTGGTGTATTAAATGCAGATCCAAGGCATTTTAAAAAAACGCAATTATTACATCATATTTCTTATCGAGAAGCCATAGAGATGGCTTTTTATGGTGCGACAGTAATTCATCCAAAGACATTACAGCCATTACAGCGAAAAGAAATTCCATTATATGTAAAGTCTTTTTTTAATCCTAAAAATGATGGTACTTGTGTTGGAAAGGGAGTTGCTTTAGATCCTTTGGTTTCTTGTTTTATTTTAAAGAAAAACCAAGTACTTATATCGCTTTCATCTTTAGACTTTTCATTTATGATGGAAGATAATATCGGTGATGTTTTTAAGTTACTACATCAATATAAAATGAAAGTAAATTTAATTCAAAATTCGGCAATAAGTTTTTCCGTTTGTGTGGATAATAAATTTAATAAGTTAGCATCATTGCTAGGGAAGTTAAGAGAAACATTTAGAGTGACTTGGAATGAAGATGTTATACTTTACACCATACGACATTCTAAACCAAGTGAAATTAACGAGTTATTAAAGGGGAAAGAAATGCTTTTAAAGCAAGAAAATAGGGAAACAATTCAAATAGTAGTTAAGGAATAATGCAATTTGATTTTTAACTATATTTGCTATATACTGATACCTTAGGTGTCAATCAAAATTAATTATCACTCATGAGTTTAGTCAATGCAAAAGAAGTAGCACAGGCCATTAACCTACATAAATTTGGGTTTTTAGGTACTACCTTTGGTTGGGCATTGATGAAAATTCTAAACCTTAATACTCTTAATAAGATTTATGATAATAATAAACATTTAAAAGAAATTGAATTTATAAATGCATTGATTGATGACTTTGAAATTAAGTTTGAAATCCCAGAAGAAGATTTAAAAAGGATCCCAAAAACAGGTCCTTTTATTACCATATCTAACCATCCCTTAGGAGGTATTGACGGAATTTTATTATTAAAACTATTATTAGATCATCGTCCCGATTTTAAAATAACTGCCAATTTTTTATTGCATCGCATTGAGCCTATGAAGCCCTATGTGATACCAGTAAACCCTTTTGAAGAGAAAAAAGTACAATCCAGTCTAGGAGGTTTTAAAGCGTCTTTAAAACATTTACAAGATGGACACCCATTAGGTATTTTTCCAGCAGGCGAAGTTTCTACCTATAGAGATGGGAAATTGATAGTGGATAAGCCTTGGGAAGAAAGCGCTATGAAATTAATAAAAAATGCAAAGGTTCCTGTGGTACCTATTTATTTTCATGCAAAAAATAGTAAGTTATTCTATAGAATGGCTAAAATGAGCGACACCTTGCGTACTGCAAAACTACCATCTGAATTATTAACTCAAAAAGAGCGATTGATTAAAGTTAGAATTGGTAATGCCATTTCAGTTAATGCTCAAGATGACTATAAATCACTTGAAGATTTCACCAACTTTTTACGTACCAAAACATACCTGCTTGCAAATCCTTTTGAAAAGAAAAAATTAATTGATAGCCTTCCAAAAACATTAAAATTCCCCAAACCCCCTAAAAACATTGTAAATCCAGTCGCTGTATCTATACTTGAAAAGGAGATATATTCATTGCAAAAAAATAATAAAAGACTGCTTCAAAGTAAAAACTATGAAGTTTACTTAGCTGATGCGCCAAGTATCCCAAATATTATTCAAGAAATAGGAAGACTGAGAGAAATAACATTTAGAGAAGTAGGAGAGGGAACTAATAATGATATAGACTTAGATAAATTTGATGCATACTATCACCATATGTTTTTATGGGATAAGGATGAAAAATTGATTGCTGGAGCTTATAGAATGGGTTTAGGTTCTCAAATATTTACAAAATACGGAATCGATGGGTTCTACTTACAGGAACTTTTTCGATTTGACCAAGAGCTGTTTCCAATGATGAGTAAGTCTATTGAAATGGGAAGAGCTTTTATAATTAAGAAATACCAAATGCGACCGATGCCATTGTTTTTACTTTGGAAAGGAATTGTTCACACCACATTAAGATATCCCGAGCATAAATATTTAATAGGAGGCGTAAGTATTAGTAATCAATTTTCTGAATTTTCAAAATCGTTAATGATTGAGTTTATGAAATCTAATTATTACGATCCCTATGTCGCTCAATATATTAAACCTAAAAAGGAATATAAGGTGAAGTTAAAAGATGCCGATAAGGATTTTATTTTTGATGCAACTGAAGCAGATTTAAATAAGTTTGATAAGATTATAGATGA
>TARA_R110000787_G_scaffold285949_1_pt1 | contig 29563 bp, 25 predicted proteins | sample TARA_R110000787 | Tara Oceans TARA_R110000787 (sample SAMEA4397920) | marine metagenome | biome: Polar Biome; feature: [DCM] deep chlorophyll maximum layer (ENVO:01000326); material: water (ENVO:00002006), including particulate matter (ENVO:01000060) such as... | depth 35 m | reverse complement strand
GAGATTGCATAAATAATGGAGTGAAAAGCACTAAAAATAAAACTGTAACTAACTTCATAAATCTAAAAGTCTGCAAATATAATAATAAACTTGGCATCAAAGAACTATCTTTTAAATAGTCTCAGTTGATTAACAAGAATTAAAACGATTTATTGTTTAATTTCTTTTGTCTTCACCCCATAATAATTTTTTTCGAAGTGTTTTTATAAAACTATCTTCTGAAAGTTGAACAAGTTTTATGTGAAAAGGTGCTTTTTTAATGGTTATTATGGTGTTGTTTTTTAAAGTAGCAATTCTGGAATCCAAAGAAACTAAATGTGATTTACCTCGACCCGAAACTTTTAATGTTATGTTGCAATTGTCTGGAACGACCAATGGTCTAGCATTAAGATTATGAGGAGCGATTGGCGTTATAACTAAACTATTAGTGCTTGGATCAATTACGGGTCCGCCACAACTTAATGAATAACCGGTAGATCCTGTTGGAGTAGAAACAATAAGTCCATCAGACCAATATGAAGTTAAATGCATATCATTGACTAAAGTTTCTACTTTAATCATAGAAGTAGTATTTTTTCTATTGACTGCTATTTCATTTAATGCGAAATTTAATGGTAAAAGTTCATCACTTTTTGGATCGGTGGAAATAGTAAGTAAACTTCTTTCCGAAATAAAATAATTTCCACTTAAAATTTGATATAAACTATCTGTGATTTCTTCTTTTTGGATGGTTGCTAAAAAACCAAGTCTACCAGTATTAATTCCAATTATTGGAATTCCTAAATCTTTTACATAGGTAACCGATTTTAATAAAGTACCATCACCTCCTATGCTTAGAAAAAAATTATAGCTGGCATCTATTTCTTTAAAAGAAGAAATATTTGAATAATTTTTAGAAATATCTTTATTCTTATTGATGCTTTTTAAAAACGCCTCTTCTACAACAATTTCAACATTTTTGCTTTGAAGTGCATCTAAGATATGCTGAATATAAATTTCAGAATCCTCATGATAAAACTGCCCGTAGATACCTATTTTCATGTGTCTATAATTATTGTTTTTTAATGGTCACATGCGCTTTGTTATTAGTCGCTTCCTTAAGAGTGAAAAAATTTAACATGCTCGTTTCATTAGATTATATGTTAAGGTATTTGTCTAAATAATTAGAACGGTCTTTTAAATCTTCTAAAAAACGATCTTCTTCATGGTTGGATACAACATGATAATTGTATCGTCTAAAAGTTTGAACGATTGCATTCATTCCAATATGTCCAATTTTAATAGTAGCTTGAACCATATCTCCATCCATTTTAGAAATAAATACGCCCAATATTTTAGCGTTATTGGATTCTACGATCTGGCATATTTCACTAAAAGAATAATCGCGTTGTTCTTTTTCAATTACAATAATACCGCCAGCTTCATTTAAAAAAGGAGTGTCATTAAATAACGACATAATATCGCTTAACTCATAATAACCAACGTATGCATTATCTTTTCCTAATACAGGCATAATATTGCTATTGTGTAAAGCAAATGCTTCCAAAATATCTAACCAGTTAGTTTTTTCTCTTACAAAAAACGGCTCCAAAGCGTATAAGTAATCTTTCAATTGCTTTGTGCCTTCAAAACAATGTGCGTCGTTTTCAGAAACACAACCAATATAAATCCCATCATTCTTAACTGGAACATGAGAATAAGTTAATTGGTTAAAAATATCTTGAACCTCTAATATGTTGGTGTCGATATTAAAAGGAGCAATGTCGTTAATAATGTATTCTTGCGTATTCACAATTGTTATTTTTTGCAAATTACTTAAAAAATAGCTTTAAATACATAGTTCAAATTGTATTTTTGACATTCTAAATTTAAATCATGACAAAACTAAGTGTCAATATTAATAAAATAGCAACCTTACGTAATGCAAGAGGAGGTAATACTCCAAGTGTTTTACAAGCAGCCATCGATGTTCAAAAATTTGGAGCTGAAGGGGTAACCATACATCCTCGCCCAGACGAAAGACATATTAGATATCAAGATGCATATGATATCAAGCCTGTTATTATTACAGAGTATAATATAGAAGGAAATCCTATTGATTCATTTTTAAAAATGGTGTTTGACATTAAACCAACCCAAGTAACATTAGTTCCAGATACAATTGATGCCATTACTTCTAATGCAGGATGGGATACTATTAGGCATAAATTTTTTTTATCTGAAATAATTTCTGAATGTAAAAAACAAGGCATTAGAACTTCCATATTTATAAATCCGAATATAGCTATGATTGAAGGTGCAGCTGAAACAGGAGCGGACCGAATAGAGTTGTATACTGAAGAATTTGCCGAACAATATAGTTTAGGTAATAAAAAAGCTATTGAACCCTACGCTCAATGTGCAATTAGAGCCAATGAATTAGGCTTAGGAATTAATGCTGGGCACGATTTGTCATTAGAGAATATTCGTTTTTTTAAAGAAAATATTCCAAACCTATTAGAAGTATCTATTGGGCATGCATTGATCTGTGAATCTCTATATTTAGGTATGGAACATGTTATTAAAAGCTATTTACAAAAATTGAGCTAATGTTATTACATTCTAATATTTTAGGGGAAGGAAAACCATTTATCATTCTTCATGGGTTTTTAGGAATGGGTGACAATTGGAAATCTTTAGGGAAGCTATTTTCAGAACAAGGATATCAAGTACATTTAGTAGATCAGCGAAACCATGGAAGAAGTTTTCATAGTGATTCTTTTAATTATAGTTTTTTAGCTGAAGATTTAAAAAAATATTGTGTTTTTAATAAATTAGAAGATTTCATATTATTAGGTCATTCTATGGGGGGAAAAACAGCAATGAATTATGCTGTAAATTACCCCGACGACCTTTCAAAATTAATAATAGCAGACATTGGTCCAAAACAATATCCTTTACATCATCAAGATATTTTAAAAGCGCTGTCAGCATTGGATTTTTCAATGGTAAAAACAAGAAAAATTGCTAACGAAGTTATTTCAGAGTATATAAAAAACAATGGAGTAAGACAGTTTTTAGCTAAAAACTTGTATTGGAAACATCAAGATGAATTAGCACTTAGAATTAATCTTCCGGTGTTAATTGAAAATATTGAAGAGGTGGGTAAATCACTTTCAGAAAATTCAATTTACAATAAAGAAACCTTATTTTTAAGAGGAGCTAACTCCAATTATATTGAGCCAATAGATGAGCTTTTAATTAAAAAACAGTTCCCAAATTCAGAAATTAAAACAATAGCTAACGCGGGACATTGGCTGCATGCTGAAAATCCTAAAGATTTTTATAATGAAGTAATAAATTTTATATCTATTTAGAATGAAGTTAAATTTTCAAACAATAAGAGTTTGGATGGTAGCATTTTTTTTAATGGTTACTATTCCGTTTTTTGCACAAAATAAAAAATCTCAAAATATTTCTGGAAAAGTCACCTATTTAAATGTAGCGCTACCAAGAGTTAATATTATTGTAAATAATAATGAACAAGGGACAGAATCGGATGAAAAAGGAAACTACCAAATAAAATCTAATACTGGCGATGTCATAACGTACAGTTACGTTGGTTTTGAAACAATTAGTATTTTAACAGAAGATATTACACGTGTTTTAAATATTGAAATGATTGTTAAAGCTAATGATCTTGATGAAATAGTTATAAAATCAACAAAAAAGGACAGTGATTATAATAAATCTAAACAGAGTTTTTCAACTTCGAAAGGTGTGATAAATCAAGAAGCAGCAGGATATTCTGTTGTTTATGTTGGAGGAAATAAAATAGATTTAATTTACGCCTCACTAACCGAGGCACTCGACGGTCGGGTAGCTGGTGTTAGAAAAGACCCTAGTACAGGCAAGCTTGCTATTAGAACTAAAACTTCTATTTTTTATGACTCCCCTGTTTTATGGGATGTTGATGGTGTTCTTTTTAATGATGAACCTCCAATAAACCTAAATACTGTTGAAAGTATACATATTCTTAAGTCTGTTGCATCAACAAATCTTTATGGGAGTATGGGAGCTGGAGGAGTTATTGTAGTTACTACAAAAACAGGAGCATTTATTAATAGTGCTGAACAAAAAAAGAACATAGCCGAACAGTACACCAATAAAACAATTTACAATAACGATGCTTTAAATATATCTGAAAAAGAAATGTGGAGTAGTACTGAAACTGCTATTTTAAAAGGATTTAATAATAAACAAAAAGCATTAGATTATTATGAAAATAAGGCAAAGAACCAAACAGAAAGTTTCAGTGAGTCTATAAAAATTGCAAGACTGTTTAATAGTTACTACAATGATCGCGACGTATCAATTTATATCTTAAATGAGCTACAAGTTAAGCATCAAAATAACCCTGAAATTGTAAAGGCAATTGCTTTTCAAATAGATCATTTAAATGCTAAACTGGAAGCGGAAGAGATATATGAAAAAATTTTTACATTACGACCTACTTATGCGCAATCATACCGTGATTTAGCTAATGCTTATATAAAAAACAACAAATTTAAAAGAGCATGGCGAATGTATATGAGTTATATGCTTCAACAAAAAGTTGATAGTGGGCAAAAAATAAATGAATTGCTTTTTAATGAAATGGAATGGCTTTATTATAATCGAAGAAATCAAGCAGGAATTAAAGAATCATTTATCCCAAATAACACTATTAACGAATTTAGAAAAGATATCCGTTTGGTTTTTGAATGGAATACCTCCGAAGCAGAATTTAACCTTGAGTTTGTAAATCCAGATAAGCAATCTTACGTATTTGAGCATAATTTGGTTTCGAATAAAGAATTAATAGAAAGCGAAAAAAAAGTAGGCTATTCAAGTAAAGAGTTTTTTATTGATGATTTAGGTGCAGGCGAATGGCTTATAAACATTACGTATTTAGGTAATAAAAAACCAGAACCTACCTTTTTTAAAGTAACAATATATAATAAATGGGGAAGTCCAAATCAATCAGAAAATATACATGTTTTTAATTTTGAAAAAGAAAGAGATAAGCTTCAGTTTTTTAAATTAACAAACCAATAAATTATATAATTTTATATCTTTATAAAAAAAACCAAATCATGAAGTGGATTTTAAAACTATTACTAACTGCACTAGCAGTTTTATTGTTAGCGAATATATTACCAGGAGTAGATGTTACCAGTTATACGTATGCTATATGGGTGGCACTAGTTATTGGATTGCTTAATGGCTTTGTAAGACCTTTATTGATTTTTTTAACCTTACCCGCAACCTTAATTACTTTAGGGTTATTCTTATTCGTAATAAATGCTTGTATTATTTTAATGGCAGCAAATTTCTTAGGAGGTTTTACGGTAGAATCGTTTTGGTGGGCACTGTTATTTAGTTTACTGTTGTCATTTTTACAATCGGTATTGCATTCCTTGCTTAAGGAAGATAAGCAACAGTCTTAATCAATTCTTAAAATACTTGTATTGAGGGTTTTCATTTTGTATTTTTGCACACCCAAAAATAGGGGGTAAAAATATTTCAGAATATGGAGATCACAAAAAAAGACATTGATAGTTTAAATGCAGTTGTAACCGTAGTAGTTAAAGAAGATGACTATTCTGGTAAAGTTCAAAAAATATTGACCGATTACCGTAAAACAGCAAACATTCCTGGTTTTAGAAAAGGACATGTGCCAATGGGAATGGTTAAAAAGCAATATGGTAAAGCAGTTTTAGTTGAAGAGGTTAATAAAGTCCTTCAAGAAGCATTACATAACTATCTTACTGAAGAAAAATTAGATGTCTTAGGAAATCCACTTCCTAAAAATGATACTGATATAGACTGGGATACACCAGAGTTTTCTTTTGATTTCGAATTGGGATTATCTCCAAAATTTGAAGTAGATGTTGTTGGAAAAAAAGCAATTACTCATTATACTATTGTTGCAGATGATAAAATGATCAATGATCAGGTTATTTCTATCCGTAAACAATATGGGAAATTAATTGCTAAAAATGAAGTTGAAAAGAATGATGAAATAACTGGAGTTTTTACCAATGAAGAAAAAGGAATTGATAAAAACACTTCATTTCCTTTAGAAATTATAAAAGGAAAAACACAAACCAAAAAATTTATTGGAGCTAAGGTTGGAGATACTATTGTATTAAAAACTAAAGGATTGTTTGCAGATGATCACCAAAATCAAACCTATTTAGATGTTTCTCATGACGATGCTCACGGATTAGATATTGAAGTTAATTTTGAAATCAAAGAAGTGAATCAACGTGAAATGGCTGAATTAAACCAAGATTTCTTTGATAAGATTTTTGGAAAAGATGCAGTTAAAACGGAAGCGGAATTAAAAGCAAAAATTAAAGAAGACGCAGAAAGACAATTTGTTCAGCAAAGTGATCAAAAATTAATGGATGAGGTTGTTGAGTCTTTAATCACCAATACAAAATTCGATTTACCTGGTGCCTTTTTAACAAGATGGATTCAGTATTCTGGTGAAAAGCCAATGACTGAAGAAGAAGCAAAAGCTGAATATGATAAAAGTGAAAAAGGATTGCGTTTTCAATTAATCGAAGGAAAGATTAGAAAAGATAATGACATTCAAGTTTCATTTGATGAGTTAAAAGACCATTCAAAAAACTTAATAAAAGGACAAATGGCACAATATGGTCAAGCAAATCCTTCCGAAGAAGAATTGGATTCTATAGCGGCTCGTATTATGTCTAATCAAGATGAAGTAAAACGTCTTTCAGAACAATTAAATAGTCAAAAACTATTAAATTTCTTTAAGGAAACAGCAAAATTAAAGACTAAAGAAATCACCTACGATAAATTTATCAAAGAATCGTATAGCTAAATAAAAAACGCCCTCGAAAATAATTCGAGAATTTTGGAGCTTTCGTTCCGAACTTGATTCGGAATCCAACGATAAAATCAGTATATTTAGGGCGTTGAATGGTTAAAGTTCAACGTTTTTTTTATAATAATAAAACAATCAAATTTATGAACTACGGAGAAGAGTTTAAAAAATTCGCAATCAAAGATCAAGGAATTAATAGTATGTATTATGATACTATTACAAGTAGTATGAATCCAATGGGATTTACACCAAATATTATTGAAGAACGCCAGATGAATGTTGTAGCAATGGATGTGTTCTCGCGTTTAATGATGGATCGAATCATATTTTTAGGTACAGGAATTAATGATCAAATTGCAAATATTGTTCAAGCACAATTATTGTTTTTAGAAAGCACAGATGCTTCTAAAGATATTCAAATTTATATCAATTCTCCGGGTGGAGGTGTGTATGCAGGTTTGGGTATTTATGATACGATGCAATTTATTAAGCCAGATGTAGCAACAATTTGTACAGGTATGGCAGCTTCTATGGGAGCCGTTTTATTATGTGCAGGAGCAAAAGGAAAACGAAGCGGATTAACACACTCAAGAGTGATGATACACCAACCATTAGGTGGAGCACAAGGACAAGCGAGTGATATAGAAATTACAACAAGAGAAATACTTGCCTTGAAAAAGGAATTATATGATATCATCTCTAAGCATTCTGGACAGGATTACGACAAGGTATATGAAGATAGTGATCGTGATTATTGGATGAAAGCTGATAAAGCCTTAGCATATGGAATGATAGATGAGATTTTAGTTCGATAATTAAAAAAAATAGAACAGTAAAATTTATAAGATTTCTGCCTCCGCAGAAATATAATTAAGAAGAGGATTATGTCAAAAGAAGAATTAGAATGTTCATTTTGTGGTCGTAAAAAACCAGATACCAACTTATTAATTGCTGGTTTAGATGCACATATTTGTGATCGTTGTATTGAGCAAGCTCATGGGATTGTTGCAGAAGAGGCTACACATTCGTCAAATAGTGATTTGTCGGATGACTTAATGCTTAAAAAACCAAGAATGATTAAAGAGTTCTTGGACGAGTATATTATTGGACAAGATTATTCTAAAAAAATAATGTCGGTTGCTGTATATAACCATTATAAAAGGTTGTTACAAAAAAACACGGATGATGATGTAGAGATAGAAAAAAGTAACATCATTATTGTGGGGGATACAGGAACAGGGAAAACATTAATGGCAAAAACTATTGCTAGAATGTTGAATGTGCCTTTAGCTATTGTAGATGCAACCGTATTAACGGAAGCAGGATATGTTGGTGAAGATGTAGAAAGTATTTTAACTCGTTTATTACAAGCTGCCGATTATAATGTAGATAAAGCACAACATGGGATTGTATTTATTGATGAAATAGATAAAATTGCACGTAAAGGAGATAACCCTTCTATTACTCGTGATGTTAGTGGTGAAGGAGTACAACAAGCCTTGCTTAAATTATTAGAAGGTACCGTTGTAAATGTTCCGCCAAAGGGAGGACGTAAACATCCAGATCAAAAATTTATCGAAGTAAACACAGAAAACATCTTGTTTATTGCAGGTGGTGCTTTTAATGGTATAGATCGTAAAATATCTAAACGTTTAAATTTACAAGCTGTTGGTTTTAGTGCTTCTATGCAAGAAGATGTTGTAGATCGTGATAATTTATTAAAATATATTATTCCAAAAGATTTAAAAGATTTTGGATTGATTCCTGAAATTATTGGTCGTCTACCGGTATTAACTTATATGAACCCTTTAGATGAAGCAACTTTAAGAGCGATATTAACGCAACCTAAAAATGCGATTATCAAGCAATATGAAAAATTATTTGCGATGGATGATATTAAGTTTACCATCAATGAAGATGCTTTGAGTTTTATCGTAAAAAAAGCAGTAGAATATAAACTAGGAGCTAGAGGTCTGCGATCACTTTGTGAAGCCGTATTAACCGATGCCATGTTTGAAATGCCTGATGGAAATGATAAAAGTTTAGAGGTTTCAAGAGAATATGTAGAACGGAAACTTAATAAATCTACCATTAAGAAATTAAAAGCAGTTTCTTAAATTATTTTTAAAATCGTTCCTTAAGCATCGATAAAGTCGGGGCAAATCGTAAAGAAAATATAAAAAAAACCTAAATATTACACTTTGTAATCTTTAGGTTTTTTTATGCTGACAATTTTTTCAAACTTTTCCTACAAATATTTTGGTAAATCGTTTTTTTTTTAGCTTTGTAGGGTTAAGCATTTTTTTATCATCATAATAGTTGCACTAAAACTCCCCGGTTAATTAAGGAAAAACTTTATAAACCCTTAATTTATTATTATGAAAAAAATATTATTTATTGTATTTGCATTTGGAATTATTATTAAGCCCTTAAACGCTCAAATTGGTAATAATACAAATGCATCATTTAATTGCAGTACCCCAAATATTTCTGCAAATATTTTAGAATTAGAGAATATTAGAGGATTAGATTACTCTCAAAGCGATTTTTATATTAAAACTTATGTTCACGTAATGCGCAAAGAAAATGACCCAACTTCTGGTCAAAGTTTATTAGGTATAAATGAATCCTTAAAAATTGCTTTCAACGATTATGACCCTTTAGGTATCAATTTAGTTTGGGATGGAGAAATTGATTATATAGACGACGATAGTTTATATCAAGGAGGAAGTAATTCAACAATTTTTAGTACAAACAATCATACAGATGGCTTAGATATCTATTTATTTGATCAATCTACCTACGGTAGTGGAGTTGCAAATGATATTGGATCCTCAAGTGAATTATTACTTGGAGGATGGCAATGGAATTATGCTGAAAATGAACATGTATTTTATGCGCAATCACGTGCAATTACCCATGAAATTGGACATGTCTTCTTTCTATACCATACACATCATGGATATGGACAAGAGGAAGATGATGATATATGTAAAGAATGTATAGATGGAGATTCATTTAATAGGGCTAATTGCGGGGATTTTATTAAAGATACTCCTCCAGACCCTCAATTATATTTGTCTGACGTAGATGATGTTTATTGTGATTATTCAGGTGGAGGAAACGATGATTGTGGGGCACCTTTTGATCCAGATACTAGTAACTTTATGAGCTATGCTCCCTTGAGTTGTATAGAAAATTTTACAACCGTACAAATAAAGCGAATGAAAAACGCTATTGGTTATTTACCGTTTTTACAAGACACTCAGCTTCAAAATTATGTTTATTTTAGGGGAAACAGTAGTGTGGTTTGTGATTTATTAGCTAAAGAATTTCAAGTATATAGTAACGATGTTTCTAACCTAACTTTAGAAACCAGTAATAATGTTACATTGTCTGGTGTAACCAATAATGGTGATAATATAGTATTTGATGTTAATAATAATATTATAAATGCTGCTGAAGGTCAATTTGGTTGGGTAATCGCAAAGCGTAGTGGACAAGAAGTAGCAAGAAGAGACTTTTGGGTGGGTAAACCCCAGGCTGTACCAGAATATACATTACAAGGAGATCAATCAGTTACAGCAGGAGATGAAGTAATTTATGAGATCCCTGAAAGATTAAATGGCACAGAGTCTTATGTTTGGGATTATCCAGGAGATAATAGCCTAGAAATTTGGCCTTTTACAGGGGATACTAGTCTTTGGCAATTAGATTATATGTCTAAGCACGAACGTTTTTCTAAAGCACAAGTTGGACCTTGTTCTGGAGAATTGATTCTTTATGGTTTAAATGAATGCGGAGAAGGAATCGAAGATACTCTAGATATTGATAGTGATGATGATGATTGTGAAGATGCAGATATTGTATATTATCCTAACCCAGCAGATGATCTTTTACAAATAGATTTATCTTTACAAGACTATAAAGTTTTTGATATAGTGGTATATAATAATAATCAAGTGGCTGTTTATACAGATCAAAGTACCAATGTCGTAAAAACGATTGATACATTTAATTTGTCTAATGATACTTATTATTTACATATTTATGATGGCAGCGAATTAATATTAAGTAAAATACTTATCATTAACCATTAGGGTTTTATTATATTTAATTTAAAATGACATTTGTCATACCGAACATAGTGAGGAATCTCAAAAAAGAATTGTGATTCCTCCTATTTTTGATCATTAAAATTTTGTTATGAAGAATAAACTTATCATTGTGCTAAGCATTTTATTTGTACAACTTAGTATAGCGCAAAATACTCTAGTACCCGACCCAGTTTTTGAGCAATTTTTAATAGATAGTGGTATAGATACCGATGGAGAAATAAATGGTCAATTTTTAACTACCAATGCTTTAGGTGTTTTCGATATAAATATTGACAACCTTCCTATTGAAGATCTAACAGGTATTGAAGCTTTTATAGATTTAGAATGGTTACGAGCAATTAATAATAATCTAAGCGTATTAGATTTATCGCAAAACATAAATTTAGACCAATTACAAATCGCAAATAGTCCATTGGGCTTCATTGATCTATCAAACAATCTTGACTTGTTTGCTTTAGTTCTTACAAATTGTGAATTAACAAGTTTAGATGTTTCTCAAAATACTATTTTGGGTAGTTTAAAAGCTAGTCAAAATAATTTTTCCACCATAGATTTATCTAATAACCCAAGTTTGCTTACCCTTAGGTTAGATGATAATAATCTTACAAATATAGATTTATCTAACAATCCTAATATTCATTTTTTAACATTAATAAATAATGAATTAACAACTTTAGATTTGTCAAATTTATCTCAATTAGAAACGCTCTATATTTATGAAAATAACCTAACAGCGTTAGATTTAACTAGTAACCCTTTATTAGAAGACTTAATATGCAGCAATAATTTGTTAACCGAGCTTGATTTTAGTAATAATCCTTTAATTGAAGATATTAATTGTTCTTATAACCAATTAACCAATATAGAATTTAATAACCCAATCAATCTACGTATTTTAACCGCAGGATTTAATCAACTTACGAGTATAGATCTTTCTAACATGGACACCCTTGAATACTTAGCTATAAACGATAATTTATTAACCAGTTTAGATGTTACACAATGTCCAAATATTGAGATAATAGGCTGTCCAAATAATAATATTAATACTGAGTTAGATTTATCACAGAATCCTGTTTTAGAGTTTTTAAATAGTGAGTTTAATCCTATCCCAAATATTGATGTATTAGAAAACCCATTATTACAAGGTCTTTTTATTAATAATAATGCTATTTCAAATTTGGATATTTCCCAGAATCCCTTATTATATGATTTAAATTGTTGGTGGAACCCTAACCTTGAAACCATAGATGCTCGTAATGGTAATAACGAAATATTAAGTTTGTCTAGTCTTAATTGTCCTAACCTTACCTGTGTTTTTGTAGATGATGTTAGCTCTGGAGATGGTAGTTGGAATATAGATGCTCATACAACCTTAGTAAATAATGAAGAGGAATGCGACGACTTAGGTATTGATGATTATGTATTAAACTTATTAATACCTGTTTATCCCAACCCAGTAAAAGAAATATTAAATATTGAAAATAATAGTAGTTTCTCTATTATATCTATATATGTCTATGATGTTTTAGGAAGGTTGGTAATGATAGAAAATAAGCCAACAAGCCAATTAGATGTTTCAAATTTAAGTAATGGTTTATTGTTTGTAAGCTTAGAAACTAATAAAGGGCTATTGGTGAAGAAAGTACTAAAAGAATAAATTAAGTTCCTCGTAGCTTCATTTTATCGGAATTTCAAAAAAAATTAAAAAAGCCTCTAATTTTAAAAATTAGAGGCTTTTTTTATAGTTACCTTTAGTGTTTAATGTCATTATTAATAACTCCCCAGTTTTTTAAAGTAACTGTTAACAATTACTTTACTATTTAATAATTAAAACATTAATATCATGAATAAAAAAAGGACCCTATTTCTAGCTTGTTTTTTAACAATAATAAGTGCTAATGCTCAATTTACAGATACTATGGAAAGCTATACAGATGGCGAACCTATTAATGAGGGGCATTGGACCGATGGTGGATGTGGAGGTGGAGAAGGTTGTAGTTTGCTGTCTTCATCAGCCTTTGCTGCAGAAGGTGATTTATCTGGTTTTATTTCAGGAGACGAAACAACAGAAGCAGTTTTGGATTTGGGTAATAAAATATTTGGAGGTTGGGGCTTGGTATTTTGGGTATATATTCCTGAAGGTAGGGAAGCGAGCATGTCCTTTCAAGGCACCGTTCCCATTGAGGAAGGTAATTCTACAGTAGGGGATATTTTATTTAATAAAGACCTAGAAAACCCAGGAATGGGTATCATAACAGATGCTGCTCTTGGTGAAGTTTTATTTGAATTTCCCCATAACGATTGGTTTAAGGTAGTTATGTATTGGGATATTAGTACTGGAATTTCATTAGCCACTTGGCAATTTAATGTTGATGGTGAAGATGTATTGCCTACGGGGACTCCTTATACAAATCAATTAGGAGAATATCCTGCCACTTTAGGAGGGATTCTTTTTAGTTCGGTATCTCCAGATAATGCGATGTACTTGGATTATTTTTGTTATTCAGATTGGGGCGGTGGTGGTTGTAATTTAAATATTGATGAAAATAAAATTACCAATTTTAAAATATTTCCGAATCCTTCAAATAACCTAATAAACATTCAATCTAACAGAAGTATTAAAACTGTTAAGATATATGATGTTATAGGAAATCAAGTGTTAGTTACTTCAGAAACTTATCATATAAATATTTCTTCATTATCTAAAGGATTGTATTTTATTGCAGTTGAAACTGAAAACGCTAGAAGTATTCAAAAATTTATAAAGAAGTAAATTTTCTATAAAAAAAAGCCTCTAAAGTTCAATACTTTAGAGGCTTTTAAAACTAATTCAAATATAAAATTTTATGGAATTGCAATAATGGTTTTACTTTTTTTATTAAGTATTTTTTGTTCCATTAATTCCTTTTTGTTCTTTAAAGTATAACCTGCAAGTGACGCTTTAGAATCTTTTTGTATTGCTACAGAAGATCCGCAAGAGGTCAATGAAATAGCAAAAAATAAAACGGTTACTATGTATATAAATTTTTTCATGTGTGGTTATTAATTCTTTATAACACTACAAAAGTATACAGTACGAAAAGTACTACCAAAATTATTAGCTGTAAGCATTAAATTACTCGTTAAAGTGTGCTTTTTACTCTAAATCTGGAGTTTAAAAAAAATCGTAAAATACTTTAACGGTAGATTGTGTGTTTAAACGGTGCTTTTTTATTCGGTCTTTGAGTAATTAATAATAAAAAGTGGCATTTTTATTGATTTGTAGATTATTTACAGCTAAAATCACTTTTTAGTGAATATTGTTTAAATAAAACAGCTAATTGTTTTTTAGTAATTTTTCTAAAAACTCTCGAGAATTAGATAAACGAGGTATTTTATGCTGTCCTCCAAGTTTATCATGTTGTTTTAACCAATCTTTAAATAGGCCTTTTCTTGCAATATGGATTTCTGGAAATTTTAGGGTCGTATTATTATACCTTTTTGCTTCATAATCACTATTTGCTTCTTGTAAAAAAACATCTAATAATTGATTAAAAGTAGAGATATCATCTGGGTGTTTTTTAAATTCAATAATCCATTCATGAGCACCCTTTTCTTTTCCTTCCATAAAAATAGGTCCAGCTGTATAATCTACAATTTCTGAATGAGTTAATTTAGATGCTTTCCGCAAAGCCGCTTCTGCATTTTCAATAATTAATTCTTCTCCAAAAACATTAATATGATGTTTGGTACGCCCAGTTACTTTTATTCGAAAAGGATTAATGGAGGTAAAACGTACGGTATCTCCAATTTTATAACGCCATAAACCTGCATTTGTAGTAATAACGATGGCATAGTTTTTTCCTATTTGTACTTCACTTAAGGGAACTATTATTTCTTCCGTACTATCGTAAGTATCCATTGGAATGAATTCATAAAAAATCCCATAATCCAACATTAATAATAATTCTTTACTGGTATTTCTATCCTGAATAGCAAAAAAACCTTCAGAAGCATTATAGGTTTCGTAATACAAGAAGTTATTCTTAGGGAGTAATTTTTTGTATTGTTCTAAATAGGGATCAAAGCTAACTCCACCATGAAAATATACTTCTAGATTGGGCCACACATCAAATAAATTATTTTTTCCAGTGGTTTCTATCACTTGGTTTAATAAAACCAATACCCAAGAAGGAACTCCTAAAAGGCTGGTTACATTCTCATTTATGGTTTCATCGACAATGGCTTGCATTTTAGTTTCCCAGTCGGGCATTAGCGAAACTTCATTACTTGGAGTGCTACTAAATTCAGCCCAAAAAGGCATGTTGTCTATTAATATGGCAGAAAGATCGCCAAATACAGTTCCGTTTTCTTTATATAATTCCTTGCTTCCACCTAAGCGCAAACTCTTTCCAACAAATAATTCTGAATCTGGATTGTTATTTAAATAAAGACATAACAAATCTTTACTAGCAGCATAATGACACTCTTCTAAAGACTCGTTACTTACGGGTAAAAATTTACTTTTCGCATTGGTAGTTCCACTAGATTTGGCAAACCATTTTATAGGTGTTGGCCAGAAAATATTGCTTTCACCTTTTCTTGCTCGTTCATAACTAGCTTCATTGTCTTCATAAGTAGTTACTGGAATTCTATCAGCAAATTCGGCATACGTTTTAATAGTATTAAAATCGTATTTATTACCAACTTCAGTAAACCTAGCCTTGGTTATCAATCCTTTTAAAAGTTCTTCCTGAACATCAATAGGGTACTTTAAGAATAAATCTATTTGATGAATTCTCTTTTTCAAAAACCAAGATGCTATCGAATTTACTATTGGTAACGACATTTTTAAAATGTATCTTTAAGGAATAAAAATAATCATTTTATTTCTATGAAACATCTGTAATTAGAACTTGTTTTTAAATGAAATCTAGAATTAAGATGTTCCATATCGCCTATATATTTAATTAGTAAAGACTTATGAACTACCACGGAGTACTCACAAAAATGCAAACCGAATTAGGTTCCCCAATACAATACTATTTAGTTTTTAAGGATGATTTCTTGAATGTCAATCAATTACTTGATAAAAAGATATCAATTAGTTTTGAAGGATACCAGTGTTTAAATTGTGAAAAAGCAAAAAAAATATACCGTCAAGGCTTTTGTTATGATTGTTTTTATGAAATTCCGCAAGCAGCAGATTGGATTATGCGACCAGAGCTTAGCAAAGCACATCTTAATATTGAAGACCGAGATTTAGAATATGAAAAAGCGGTGCAATTAAAACCGCATATTGTTTATTTGGCAAATAGTAGCAATGTGAAAGTGGGGGTTACCCGAAAAACTCAAGTACCAACGCGTTGGATTGATCAAGGTGCCCATGAAGCAATTGAAATTGTTGAAGTGCCTAATAGATATTTAGCGGGAATTACTGAAGTTGCATTAAAAAATTATGTAGGAGATAAGACTAATTGGCGGACTATGATCACCAATAAAATTGCTGATGAAGATTTAGTAGAATGGCGAAATAAACTGAGACAATATGTCCCTGAGGAAGCACAACCTTATTTTATTGAAAACAACCAAGAAACTCATATGGACTTTCCAGTTCTTCGATATCCTCAGAAACCCAAAAGTTTAAATTTAGTAAAAACACCAGATTTTGAAGGAGTTTTAAAAGGAATTAAAGGGCAGTATTTAATCTTTGAAGACAACACCATTTTTAATGTAAGAAGTAACGAAGGTTTTGTAGTTACAATTACGGTTAACTAAATAGATTTAATTTCACTACACATTTTTAATAAAACTCGCTTTCTAAAGACAAAAACTCCTAAATATAGAATAAAAGTATCTAATTCAGATTGAATGAGGTAAATACGTTGAGTAGAAAGGGGATCTTTTAAACTTAAGATTCGACACAAGATTTTAAGTTTTTTAAAGATACTTATAAAGCTTTTACTTAATTTCGTAACTCAAGTTAAAAAAGAATTCCATTAAAACAAATCACAAAATATATCTTTCCTTAGGAAGTAATTTAGGTAATAAATTTGAAAACCTTCAATTGGCAGTAAATGCAATTTTTGAGGAGATAGGTTCTATTAAAAAAATTGCGCCCATTTTTCAAACTCCTGCAATGGGTTTTGAAGGCGACGATTTTTTAAATTGTGTCATTCAAGTAGAGAGTAACCAATCAGCAGATCTTGTTCTAGATACTATTCTTTTAATTGAAACTAAATTAGGAAGAGTTAGGGACGAAAAAGCCGGGTTTTCATCTAGACCTATAGATATTGATATTTTGTTTTATGATGATGAGATTATAAACACAAAAAGTTTAATTATTCCCCATCCAGAAATACAAAACAGAAAATTTGTATTAGCACCTTTAGCAGTAACTTCACCTGATTTTATTCACCCAAAGTTGAACAAAACCATCTCTGAACTTTTAGAAGAAACCAGCGATAATGATGAGCTTATTAATCCATCTAAATGGTTGCGAAATCCTATTTTAGATTACGATATGTCTAAATTTAGATACCTAGCTATCGAAGGAAATATAGGTGCAGGAAAAACAAGTTTGGCATCTCAATTAGCCTCCGATTTTAATGCTAAATTAGTATTGGAACGTTTTAAGGAAAACCCTTTTTTACCTCAATTTTATAAAGACCCAGATCGGTTTGCCTTCCCATTAGAAATGTCATTTTTAGCAGATCGATACCAACAACTTTTAGACGATTTAACACAATACGATTTATTTAAAAAAAATGTTATTGGAGATTATGATGCTTACAAATCTTTAATTTTTGCAAAAATCACACTGCAAGAAGAAGAATTTGCATTGTATAAAAAGTTGTTTCACATTATGCATAAGGAATTGCCTAAACCTGATGTTTATGTATATTTATATCAGAATACAGAGCGTTTATTAGAGAATATTAAAAATAGAGGACGTGATTTTGAACAAGAAATAGAAGCTAATTACCTTCAGAAAATAAATGAAGGATATATGGAGTTTATTAGAAATCAATATAACGACAAAACTAAAATCATCGATATTTCTGAAATGGATTTCGTTAATAACAGAAAGCATTATCTTTCCGTATTAAATGAAATTATATATTAAAAACGATGGATATATTTAGAAAAAATGGGGCGATTGGAGCACTATTAGATGAATACGAAAAAACCATACTAGAGCTTCAAAATATAATTCAAGACGTATCTCTTGAAGAATTAACCATAATTGCGGATAAGTTTACTAAAGATCCAGAATGCAAATCCATACAAACAGTTTTGTCTCATGTGATTACTTCAGGTTATGGATATGCAATTATTATCCGAAAGCATTTTGGAGAAAAAATCGATTACGAAGACGATCTTATTTTTAACTCTGTAGCAGAATATCAAGATGAATTACTTAAAATGTTCTATTATAATGTTCAATTATTTGAAGATTACCCGAATATTAAGCCAGAAGAATATAAAAATGAACATAAAATATTAGTGCGTTGGGGGCAACGTTACGATGTGGAACAATTAATGGAACATGCCATTGTTCATGTGCTTCGACACCGAAGACAGATTGAAAAATTTCTTTCTAAAATACGATCCTAAATGGTTTCGTTTTTAGGCTTAAAAAAAAATAACTTAAAAAATACTTGCATAATAACTTTTTGTGACTGAATATTTGCAGCTCAAAGTTCAAACACTTATTGAAACTGTTATCAAGAAAGGCGGAGGGATTAGACCCTATGAAACCTTAGCAACCCTTTATTCGTAAAGAAGGTGCTAAATTCTACTTAATATACTGTGAAAATAGTATTTAGATAGATAACCAAAATGAAATTACTTTCTGTAATTTCTATTTATTCTTTATAACATTTTTTTTAAAAGGTACGTCGATAACGACGCATTTTGACTTTTGATTTAATCAATTTATTAATTCAAAATTAAAAAAAATGAATGCAACAAAGATTATTCACTCTATTCCGAGTGACCCATTAACAGGAGCTATTTCAGTTCCCGTTTACCAAACCTCCACTTTTATTCAAGAAGCTCCTGGCGTTAATAAAGGTTTTGATTATGCCAGAAGCAACAACCCAACTCGTAAAGTTTTGGAGGACGTAGTCGCTGGTTTAGAAGGAGGTCAGGCTGGCTTTGCCTTTTCTACAGGTTTAGCGGCAATAGATGCTGTTTTAAAATTATTATCTACAGGTGATGAAATTATTGCAGTAGACGATATTTACGGCGGTGCCTATCGTTTGTTTACTCACGTTTATGAAAAATTAGGAATAAAAGTTCATTATGTCGATACGACTGATGCTTCAAATATTGCTGATAAAATTAGTAGTAAAACAAAATTTATTTGGATTGAATCACCTACAAATCCAACCTTAAAAGTTTCAGATATTAAGGCCATATCAAAAATTGCAAAAAGCATTAATGCATTGCTAATTGTAGATAATACATTTGCCAGTCCTATAGCCCAAAAACCAATCGATTTAGGAGCGGATATTATAATTCATAGTGGAACCAAGTACATTGGTGGTCATTCCGATTTAGTAGCTGGATTAGTAGTTACTAAAACCGAAACGCTTTCTGAAAAATTAAAATTTATTCAAAATGCTTCGGGTGCTGTACTAGGGCCTTGGGATTGTTTTTTAACGATTAGAGGTATTGAAACTTTAGATATTCGATTTAGAAAACAATGTGAAAATGCTTTTAATGTTGCAAGATTTCTGCAATTACAAGATGAGGTTCAGGATGTTTTCTACCCAGGTTTAATCACGCATAAAAATCATGAAATAGCCAAGCAACAACAACAAGGACTTTATGGAGGAATTGTTTCATTTGCCTTAAAAGTGGATACGCAAGAAGCTGCAGTTAAATTTGTAACTAATACTCAGTATTTTAAATTAGCAGAGAGCTTAGGAGGTGTAAAAAGTCTATTGTGTCATCCCGCACAAATGACGCATGCTGCGATACCTAGAGACCGTAGAATTGCTTCTGGAATTAAAGATTCGTTAGTTCGTCTTTCTTGTGGAATTGAAAATTCAGAAGATCTTTTAAAAGATTTAAAACAAGCATTTGAGTTTGTTAATTTAAAACAAGAATGTCATGTCAAATAAAAAAACAATCAACCTAGTCATCTTTGGTATTGGTAATGTTGGAAACACCTTAGTGAATCAAATATTAGAAGTAAATCTTAAACAAAATGATTCCTTAAACCTGCATATAAATATTCCAATTATTACGAATTCAAAAAAAGCATTATTTGATGAAGATGGAATTTCAAAAAATTGGAAACAAGATTTTGAGAAACTTGCTATTAGCTATTCTTTAGATGATGTTATCAATTATGTTTTGGAGCATAATTTTGAAAACTTAATCGCAATTGATGCAACCGCTAGTAATGATATTGTTCAACATTACATTCCGTTGATAAAAAATGGTTTTCATATTATTTCAGCAAATAAAATTGCCAATACTTTATCTCAAGAGTTTTATCAAGAGCTTCGTACTATTTTAGAAAAAAACAATAAAACTTATTTATACGAAACAAATGTTGGCGCGGGTCTGCCAGTAATTGAAACTATTAAAAACTTGTATCAATCTGGTGAAGAAATCGAAAAAATAAGAGGTGTGTTTTCAGGTTCATTAAGTTATGTGTTTAATACTTTTTCTAACTCTAATCAACCATTTTCAAAGGTGCTTTTAGAGGCAGATGAGTTAGGATTAACAGAACCTGACGCTAGAGAAGATTTATCGGGTAACGACGTAGCAAGAAAATTATTGATTCTTGCTAGAGAGCTTCAAATTGAAAAAGAAATAAATGAAGTTACTATTGAAAATTTGGTACCCATAAATTTAAATGGTAAAACGACACTTTCTCAATTTCAGAATAGGATAGGGGAATTAGATGAAGTTTTTTATGAAAAGAAGCGAAATTTAAATAAAAATGAAGTTTTACGATATGTTGGAGAGTTGGACATAGCTTCAGAGAAGTTGGAGGTAAAATTAATTTCCGAAAATACCAATTCTACTTTAGGTCAATTAAAAGGGGCGGATTCTGTATTTGAAATTTATTCAAAATCCTATGGTAAAAATCCTTTAGTTATTCAAGGTGCTGGTGCTGGAAAAGAAGTGACCGCAAGAGGTGTATTGTCGGATATCATTAAGCTTTCAAAAAACTTAAATTAAAAAAAATGGCAACTATTTGGGAAGAAATACAAAAACGAATTTTAGTGCTAGATGGTGCTATGGGAACCATGCTTCAGGAATATAATTTTACGGAAGAAGATTTCCGTGGAGACCGTTTTAAAGAGTATCCTACTTCATTAAAGGGAAATAATGATTTGTTGTCATTAACACAACCCAAAGCGATTGCAGCTATTCACCGAAAGTATTTTGAAGCTGGTGCCGATATTGTTGAAACCAATACTTTTTCTGGAACCACCATAGCAATGGCAGATTATCAAATGGAAAATTTGGTGTACGAATTAAATTTTGAATCTGCCAAAATTGCAAAAAAAGTTGCGGAAGAATTTACTACAAATGAGCCTGATAAACCTCGGTTTGTAGCAGGAAGTATGGGGCCAACCAACAAAACGGCAAGTATGTCGCCAGATGTTAACGATCCTGCTTATCGAGCAGTTACTTTTAACGAATTGCGCCTTGCTTATAAATTGCAAGTAGAAGGCTTGTTGGATGGCGGTGTAGATTTGCTACTTGTTGAAACCATTTTTGATACCTTAAATGCAAAAGCTGCATTATTTGCGATCGATGAGGTTTTAGAAGCGAGAAATATTAAAGTGCCAATTATGGTTTCAGGTACTATTACAGATGCTTCTGGCAGAACATTGTCAGGGCAAACAGTCGAAGCTTTTTTAGCTTCTATTTCACACATTCCCTTATTGAGTGTTGGATTTAATTGCGCATTGGGAGCAGATCAATTAAGGCCTTATTTGAAACGTTTATCAGACAAAACAAATTTTTATACTTCTGCTCATCCAAATGCTGGTTTGCCAAATGCTTTTGGTGCTTACGATCAATCACCTGAACAAATGCAAGAATTAATTGAGGATTATTTACAAGAAAATTTAGTAAATATTATTGGAGGTTGTTGTGGTACTAATCCAGCACATATTAAAGCAATTTCAGAAGTTGCTATCAAGTACGAACCAAGAAAACTAAAAGTATATGCCTAATATTCTTAAAAAACAGTTGACAATTTCAGGTTTGGAACCTTTAGTGGTTCGTCCAGAATCTAATTTTATAAATGTTGGTGAGCGCACCAATGTAACTGGTTCTAGAAAATTTTTACGCCTAATAAAAGAACGTAAATTTTCGGAAGCTTTAGAAGTTGCAAGAACTCAAGTAGAAGGAGGTGCTCAGATTATTGACGTGAATATGGACGAAGGCTTGCTAGATGGTGTGGAAGCTATGGTGACTTTTTTAAATTTAATTGCTTCGGAACCAGATATTGCAAGAGTGCCTATTATGATCGATAGCTCGAAATGGGAAATTATTGAAGCAGGATTACAGGTTGTTCAAGGAAAGAGTATTGTAAACTCTATAAGTTTAAAAGAAGGGGAAGAAGTTTTCATTAAACAAGCGAAATTAGTTAAACGTTATGGTGCTGCTGTAATCGTTATGGCTTTTGATGAATTAGGTCAAGCAGATAGTTATCAAAAACGAATTGATATTTGTCAACGGTCTTATAATATTTTGGTAAATGAAGTGAATTTTCCTCCTCAAGACATCATCTTTGATCCCAATATATTTCCTGTGGCAACTGGATTAGAAGAGCATAGGAAAAACGCATTGGACTTTTTTAATGCTACGAAGTGGATTCGAGAAAATTTACCTTTTGTAAATGTTTCAGGAGGAGTTAGTAATGTTTCCTTTTCTTTTAGAGGTAATAACACCGTTAGAGAAGCCATCAACTCAGCTTTTTTATATCATGCGATACAACATGGAATGACCTTGGGGATTGTAAATCCTGAAATGTTAGAAATTTATGATAGCATACCTAAAGATTTATTGGAGAAAGTTGAAGATGTATTATTCGATAAAAGTGCAGATGCAACAGAGCGTTTATTAGTGTTTTCTGAAACCGTAATAGGGAAAAAAAAGGAAGAAGAATTTGTAGTACAAGAATGGAGAAACGAAGATTTGCAAAGTAGAATAACACATTCCTTAGTAAAAGGTATTGATAAATTTATCATTGAAGATATAGAAGAAGCAAGGCAAGCATCCAGCAAACCAATTGAGGTTATAGAAGTAAATTTAATGACTGGGATGAATGTTGTTGGAGATCTTTTTGGAAGCGGAAAAATGTTCTTGCCTCAAGTAGTAAAATCTGCAAGGGTCATGAAAAAAGCAGTGGCGTATTTACAACCCTATATTGAAGCTGAAAAGGACGGAAAAGCCTCCTATGCAGGTAAGATTTTAATGGCTACTGTTAAAGGCGATGTTCATGATATTGGTAAAAATATTGTGAGTGTTGTTTTAGCTTGTAATAACTACGAAATAATAGATTTAGGAGTGATGGTTCCGCCAGAGAAAATAATTGAAATCGCCATAAAAGAGCAAGTAGATATTATTGGTTTAAGTGGATTGATAACGCCTTCACTTGATGAAATGGTAACCCTGAGTCAAGAATTAGATAAACACCATCTAGAAATACCCTTGTTAATTGGAGGTGCCACTACTTCTAAAGCTCATACCTCTGTAAAAATAGCCCCTAATTATAATCATTCGGTAGTTCATGTTAATGATGCTTCAAGAGCGGTGACAGTAGTTGGGAATTTATTAAATAAAAATAAAGCTATTTATAAAAATCAGATTCGGGAAGAGTATGATTTATTCCGGAAGAAATTTTTAATAAGAACACAAAAGAAAGAATACATTTCTATTGAATCTGCAAGGAAAAATAAATTTAAAATTGATTGGAATACTACGAAAATTAGTCAGCCAAATGAACTAGGAATACAGGTAATTTCAGAATTTGATATCTCTAAATTAGAAATATTTATTGATTGGACACCATTTTTTAAAAGCTGGAATTTACATGGCAAATACCCAAACATTCTTACCGATGAGGTAGTTGGTGAGCAAGCTTTAATTTTATTTGAAGATGCTCAATTTCTATTGAAAAGAATATTTATTGAAAAATTATTAAAAGCAAAAGCAGTTTTTGGTTTGTTTAAAGCAACAGCCATAAACGATGATGATATTGAAGTTTCTTATGGAGAAGAAGAGAATTTGAAAAGCACTTTTTTAACGCTTCGGCAACAGTTGAAGAAAAGGGAAGGTGCTTCAAGTTTTGCATTGGCAGATTTTATTGCTCCAAAAGAGAGTGGAAAACAAGATTATATGGGATGCTTTTGTGTAAGTACAGGATTTGGAACCGAGAAGTTAGCAAAAGAATTTGAAGAAGCTCATGACGATTATAATTCCATTATGATTAAAGCTTTAGCGGATAGATTGGCGGAAGCATTTGCAGAATACTTACATAAAGAAATTAGAACAAAACACTGGGGTTATGCTCCTAATGAAAATTTATCTAACCCTGAGTTGATTAAAGAAAGTTATAAAGGAATTAGACCTGCACCAGGATATCCAGCCTGTCCAGATCACCTTGAAAAGCAAACTATTTGGGAAGTACTTCAAGTGGAAGATGCGATAGGAGTAACCTTAACTGAAAGTTTAGCAATGTGGCCAGCAGCAAGTGTAAGCGGTTATTACTTTGGTAATAAAGAAGCGAAGTATTTTGGTCTTGGTAAAATAAAAAAAGATCAATTAGAAGCATATAGTAATAGAAGAAATATTTCTTTAAAAGAAGCTCAAAAATGGTTGAGTCCTAACCTCGCAAATTAAAATATGAAAATAACAGAACATATAAAAAACGCAAACGGGAAACCCTTATTTTCTTTCGAAATTCTTCCACCTTTAAAAGGGGAACATATTCAATCCATATTTAATAATATTGATCCATTAATGGAGTTTAAACCTCCATTTATAGATGTTACTTACCATCGGGAAGAATATATTTTTAATGAGATGCCAAATGGCTTGCTTCAAAAAAAAGTGGTTCGTAAAAGACCAGGTACTGTTGGGATTTGTGCTGCCATTCAAAATAAATATCAAATAGATGCGGTGCCTCATATATTGTGTGGAGGATTCACAAAAGAAGATACCGAAAATTTTTTAATTGATCTAGATTTTTTAGGAATCAATAATGTGATGGCTCTGCGAGGTGATGCTGTTAAAAGTGAGACCTATTTTAAATCTGAAAAGGAAGGACATGAGTATGCGAGCAATTTGGTGTCTCAAGTAAATAACCTTAATAATGGTATTTATTTAGATGATGCTTTAGAAAATAATTCAAAAACCGATTTTTGTATCGGAGTTGCTGCATATCCCGAAAAACATATGGAAGCTCCAAGTATGGAAAGTGACATTCATTTTTTAAAGCAAAAAATAAGAAATGGCGCCACCTATATTGTTACACAAATGTTTTTCGATAATCAAAAATATTTAGAGTTTGTAAAAAGATGTAGAAAAGAGGGGATTACCATTCCTATTATTCCGGGTTTAAAGCCAATTGCAACAAAAAAACAACTCAATATTATTCCACAACGATTTCATGTGGATTTACCAGATGCATTAGTGAGAGAAGTAATAAAATGTAAGGATAACAGTCAAGTTAGGGAAGTAGGTATCGAATGGTGTATTCAACAGTCAAAAGAACTCATAAAGGAAAACGCATCTATTTTACATTATTATTCTATGGGGAAAAGCGATAACATTCAAAAAATTGCAGCTTCACTTTTTTAATTTTACAAATAAATCCCAAACGACTACTCCACAACTAACCGAAATGTTTAGGGAATGTTTGGTGCCATATTGAGGGATTTCTATCACAGCATCACTTATCGATACGACCTCTTGAGAAACTCCTTTTACTTCATTTCCAAAAACAATAGCATAGGTTGTATTGGGTTGTGTTTGATAATTCTCAAGCGAAATAGAATCTTCAGCTTGTTCGATACTTGCAACTTTAACTCCTTCCGATTTTAATTGATTAATCAAATCTATGGTGTTTTCAACATATTCCCATTCCACACTATCGGTTGCACCCAATGCTGTTCTGTGAATATCTTTATGTGGAGGTTGTGCTGTGATGCCACAGAGGTAGATTTTTTTAATTAAGAAAGCATCCGAAGTACGAAAAACAGAACCTATATTATTTGCGCTTCTTATATTATCAAGGACTATTATTAAAGGATTTTTTTCAGAAGACTTAAACTCATCATTATTAATTCTATCTAACTCGCTATTTTTTAATTTTCTATTTTTCATAAAGCAAAAGTAATTTTTTAATTACACTTCTTGATTGAAATAAAACTTCATTAATCATAAGATTGATTTAAATTCTTATTGTTGATAAAAGAACAGAATTCCTTAGAAAACATTTTAAATAAAATATAGATTTCTTTACTTTAGCTTATTCTGTTAGAAGCATTATGGCAAAAAAAGAAACTCCTTTAATGAAGCAATACAATGGCATAAAAGCTAAGTATCCAGATGCCTTATTATTGTTTAGAGTTGGAGATTTTTACGAGACGTTTGGCGAAGATGCCATACGAGCAGCAGGAATATTAAATATTACCTTAACTGCTAGAAATAATGGTGGTAATGGAGAAAAGATAGAATTAGCTGGATTTCCTCATCATTCCTTAAACACCTATTTGCCAAAACTAGTAATGGCTGGTTGTAGGGTTGCGATTTGTGACCAACTAGAAGATCCAAAGCAAACCAAGCAAATTGTAAAAAGAGGTGTTACCGAATTGGTTACTCCTGGAGTTGCCTTAATTGACGATATTCTTCAATCTAAATCTAATAATTTTTTGGCTGCCATTCATTTTAATACAGCTTCCAAAAAGAAAGATGAAATTGGGGTCTCATTTTTAGATGTTTCTACTGGTGAATTTTTAACATCTCAAGGAAATTGGGATTATATAGATAAATTACTTCAAAATTTTAATCCTTCCGAAATATTGTTTTCTAAGCAAAAAAGAAAATTATTTTCTGAAACTTTTGGTGATAATTTCCATGTATTTCATCTAGAAGATTGGGTTTTTCAAACAGATTATGCAACCGATACTTTAAATAACCATTTTAATACCACCACCTTAAAAGGTTTTGGTATTGAACATATGTCTTCAGGTATTATTGCGGCTGGAGCTGCACTTCATTATTTATCTGAAACACGCCACGATAAATTACAGCATATTGCAAAAATTTCACGAATTGCAGAAAATGAATATGTTTGGATGGATCGTTTTACGATTGGTAATTTAGAGCTGTACCATTCTTCATCTCAAAACGCGGTTACACTACTCGATGTTATCGATAAAACCATTTCTCCAATGGGAGGAAGGTTATTAAAAAGATGGGTAGCACTTCCATTAAAAAATAAAGAAAAGATTATTAGCCGTCATGAAGTGGTGAGCTACTTATTGAAGGATTCAAAAGTGCTTGATGAGGTACAATTAAACATCAAACGGATTGGAGATATTGAGCGACTCATCTCAAAAGTTGCCACTGGAAAAGTGAGTCCAAGAGAAGTAGTACAGCTTAAAAATTCTTTAGAAGCGATACTTCCTATTAAAGAAAAAGCACAAAAAGCAAAAAACGAATCCTTAAAAATTATAGGAGAACAATTACATGATTGCAAATTGCTTCGTGAAAAAATTTCAGCAACACTAAACGAAGAAGCTCCGGTTTTAATTCAAAAAGGAAATGCAATTGCCGCAGGAGTTTCAGAAGAGTTAGACGAACTGAGAAGTATTGCAAAAGGAGGGAAGGATTATCTAAATGGAATGTTGAAACGGGAAACCGAAAGAACTGGAATTTCGTCTTTAAAAATTGCTTCCAATAATGTTTTTGGATATTATATAGAAGTTAGAAATACGCATAAAGATAAAGTACCTGAGGAATGGATTCGCAAGCAAACATTGGTAAATGCAGAGCGATATATTACGGAAGAATTAAAAGAATACGAAGCGAAAATATTAGGTGCTGAAGAAAAAATAGCAGCTTTAGAATTAGAGATTTTTAGCAAATTAGTGGAGTGGATGCTTCAATTTATAGGTCAAGTACAACAAAATGCTCGCTTAATTGGCGAGTTAGATTGCTTGTGCTCGTTTGCAACTTTAGCTAAAGAATCTAATTACACACGACCTTTATTAGACGATACGTTCGAAATTGATATAAAAGAAGGAAGGCATCCAGTTATAGAAAAGCAATTACCCCCAGATACTCCGTTTATTGCAAATGATGTGTATTTAGACAGGGAAATGCAGCAAATTATTATGATTACCGGTCCTAATATGAGTGGTAAATCCGCTATACTTAGGCAAACAGCATTAATTACTTTATTGGCTCAAATTGGAAGTTTTGTTCCTGCAAAAGAAGCTCGTTTAGGTATCGTTGATAAAATTTTTACAAGGGTTGGAGCCAGTGATAATATATCGATGGGAGAATCTACTTTTATGGTAGAAATGAATGAAGCAGCAAGCATTTTAAATAATATTTCAGAAAGAAGCTTGGTGTTGTTAGATGAAATAGGAAGAGGAACCAGTACCTATGATGGAATTTCTATTGCTTGGGCAATTAGTGAATATTTACATGAGCATCCCTCAAGAGCCAAAACATTGTTTGCAACTCATTATCATGAATTAAATGAAATGACGGAAACATTTGATAGAATAAAAAATTATAATGTTTCTGTAAAAGAACTTAAGGATACCGTGCTTTTTCTTAGAAAGTTAGTTCCTGGTGGTTCCCATCATAGTTTTGGAATTCATGTAGCTAAAATGGCTGGTATGCCACAAGCAGTTTTAGACCGTGCAAATAAAATTCTAAAACGATTAGAGAAATCTCATTCTTCTGAAGAGCTAACGGAAGAGATCAAGTCGATTGCAAAAGATGATATGCAACTTAGTTTTTTTAAGTTAGATGATCCGCTTTTAGAAGAATTAAAAGAAGAGATTCTAGAGATCGATATTGATACTTTAACTCCAGTAGAGGCGCTAATGAAACTTAATGAAATAAAAAGAATGTTGCTTCCAAAAGGAACTATTAAGTTCAAAAAATAATTCTCAAAACAACTATTATATCGTAAATTTATAGGAATATATTCTGAAAACAGATATTTAAACCTATTGTTATGATTCCTGAAGACACAAAAAACGTTCTTGCAAATTTGATAGACGCAAAAATATTACCCAGAACCATGTCTACTAAAAAAGTAGTACGTTATTTAAATAGTAAGGAATATCATCGAGCAAAATTGTATGAACCAGAATTTAAAGAGGTTTTAGGTAGAAAGAGAAAAGGCCTCAGAAGATATGAATTTGACACCTTAAAGGTGATTGAATTTGAATTAAAATCACAAGGCACCATAGATTTTTCTTAAGTAGCATTATATGTAATTGTTAAATACTATTAATAAAAAAGCCTCCTTTTCAATTAAGAAAAGGAGGCTTTTAAAATTAAACTACTATTTAGTACT
>TARA_R110000787_G_scaffold1326_11_pt1 | contig 29600 bp, 29 predicted proteins | sample TARA_R110000787 | Tara Oceans TARA_R110000787 (sample SAMEA4397920) | marine metagenome | biome: Polar Biome; feature: [DCM] deep chlorophyll maximum layer (ENVO:01000326); material: water (ENVO:00002006), including particulate matter (ENVO:01000060) such as... | depth 35 m | reverse complement strand
TGACGGCGATCTCACGATCGGCGACATGCAGGGCGGCACGTTCACGATCTCGAACGGCGGCATCTATGGCTCGCTGATGTCGACCCCGATCCTGAACCCCCCGCAATCCGGCGTGCTCGGCATGCACCGGATCGAGAACCGCCCGGTCGCGATCAATGGCGAAGTGAAGATCCGTCCGATGATGTATCTCGCGCTCTCCTATGACCACCGCATCGTTGACGGCAAGGAAGCGGTCACCTTCCTCGTTCGCGTCAAGGAAGCGCTGGAAGATCCGGAACGGATGCTGCTGGAAGTCTAGTACCTGATGGTCAGCCTGATCGACGCCATCGGCATTGTTGGCGTCGGCCTGACCCTTCTCGGCTACCTGCTGCTGCAGGCCGAGCGCATTGAATCGCGCTCGCGGCTCTATTCGGCGCTTAACCTGTTCGGTTCCGTCGCGATCCTCGTATCGCTGGCTTTCGACTTCAATCTCTCGGCGGCCCTCATGGAGGGCTGCTGGGCCCTGATCAGCCTTTACGGGCTGGTCAAGGCCGTGCTGTCCTTCCGGCGCGCGCCGCCCCTTTAGGCTTTAGAAGGGAAGGGGCTGTAGGTCCGGCGCCACCCATTCCCGCCGCGCCTCCACCGAGAACAGGACCGGCTTCGACCAATAGGCCAGCAGCCAATCGGGCTTGCCGAATTCGCCCGCCATCAGATCCCTCAGCACAAGATGCAGCGGCGTGTCTGTCGCAGCTTTGGCCAGTGACACGCGCGCCGCCCGCAGCGAGGCTTGCGTGATGGTCTCATGATAGCCTTCCGTGTCGGAATTTATCCCGCCCACGGATTCATTATAGGCGCGGATCATGCCCGGCATGTTGCGCTGCGCGGCCACGAAATCGGCGCGGACCAGCCAAAGCGCGGCCGCGAAGTGGCCAGCATGGGTCCATTCCGCCTTGGGCAGGGTGCGGTCGACAAGGCCGCGGGCGATGCGTTCTATCTCGGTATCGGATGTAAAGGTCATTTTCAGTGTCCATTCTGAGGCCGGCGGGTCCCGGAAAAGCAAAAGCCCCGCCGGCGGTGGCGAGGCTTGTGGGTCCGGGGCTGGTCCTGCTGGGGTTCAGTCAGGGGCCCTTTCGGCATGCACACGCCCGCTCCGCCCGGAAATCCGGACCTGCTGTTGCTGCTGGAGGGTGTTCATCGTGTGCATATCGTCCGCTTACCAAGGGGTGCGGATCTTTTCAAGCAGGGGCGGATCAGGTCTTCGCGGTCAGCCATGTCCGCATCAGAAGTGTTTGCACCAGAGGGGAGGGGCGCTCAAATCCGTTCTGTTCAATCAGCGCTTCGACGGCAGCTGGCGTGTGGACGGCAAAATCGCGGCCGAAGCCTGCGCGGTAATTGGCGAGTCCTGCCGCGTCTGCGCCCGTCTCCCGCAGCATCTGTTCCCATGTCGCATAGAGGCGTGTGCTGGTCTTTTCGGTCATGTCGGCGGCAAGGTCGGCGTTGACCAGCAGGGCGCCGGGCTTCAGCCGCGCGGCAATCTCCGCGAAGAAAGCGCCCCGCGACGCATCGGTCTGCAGGAAATGCGAGACGAGCAGGCTCGTGGCGGCATCATGGAGCGGCGCGTCGGCAAGGCTCTCGATATAGCCGACATGGATCGTGCAGCGGTCAAGAATTCCCGCAGCTATGGCCTTTTCCCGGAACACGTCCAGCATGGCGCCGGCCGGGTCCACAGCCGTGAAGTGCCAGCCGGGATGACGGGCCGCGAGGGCGATGATTTCCGATCCCGTTCCCGCACCGACGACAAGGATATTGGCGTCATCCGGCAGGGACGCGAACGCGAGGTCCGTGACGAGATGGATCACATCGCGGAATGGCTCTGCGCGGGCGAATTTGGTGTCATATTTTTCGGCGTGCGCCTTGTCGAACATGAGGATGGGATCGAGCTGGGACATGGAATCTCCGGGTAGGGGTAAGGAAATGTAACATAGTTACAATTCTTTCCTGCGCAATGCCCGCGCTTGCCTGTCGCACCTGCCTCCCTTGCCGCCCGTGTCATCCCCATGTAACGGGCAGCACTCAGCCAGACGGGGCAAAGCCCATGACGACCTATACATCCGACCAGCGCCATCATACGGCCGAGACGAGCGAGACCATGGAACAGGTCCGCTACGAGATCGACCGGATCGATCGCCTGCTTGTGGAAATCCTGGCTGAGCGCCAGTCCTTCATGGATGCTGCCGCCCGTATAAAGGGCGACCGCAAGATCGTGCACGACCGTCCCCGCATCGAAGATGTCGTGACCAAGGTGCTGGCTGCAAGTGCCGGGGCAGGCCTGTCACCGGCCATCGCGGAGCCTGTCTGGCGCACGCTGATCGACCGATGCATCGCTTATGAATTTGCGAGCTATGACGCCCGTTTCGGGCCCGGCGACGCCAGTTCGTAGGCAGCCCTTGCTACCGCTTCCAGTGTGTCGCCCAATATGTCCTTCACATCTCCCAGCATGACGGCAGCAGCCGTGCGGCTGGGCGTGGCATCGCCCCGGCCGAGGCGCTCGGCTTTCTCGCAAATGGAGGCAAGGCGCAGGGCACCGATGCCAAGACTGGCGCCCTTCAGCGTATGGGCGGCATCGGCCCATTGCGAGGCATCCGCCATCGGGTCGAGCAGGCGGGACCATATCTCGGCCTGGTGGCGGAAGATCTCGATCACTTCTATCGCCAATGACTGGTCGCCGCCTGTCATGGCACTCAGATGGTCCCGGTCAAGCAGGGCAAGCGGGGCAGGGGCGGTATCGGTCATGGGCAGACTCCGGAAGCTCTGGCGCACTCTCTCATGATCATCTTTCCTCAAAGGTTAACGTGATCTGTCGGTCTGTTCACCAACCCTTACGAAGATTTATCGATTGGCGAAAAAGCCCTTTCACTGTATGGTAGAGCCTTCATCCGGGGCCTGAGAGTTGTCCCGTATTTATGGGGACTACCATGATCGCGATCGCCGTGTTCATCCGAAACCTTGTCCTTGCAGGCATTTTGGCCTGGCTGGGCCTCGAATTCGCGCCATCTGAGCCTGATGAAAGTGCTGAGACATCGCAGGCAGAGCCTGTTGTTGTCAGTATGCTGGGTTAGGGCCAGGGCCTGCCAGGCCTCGAAAAAGCCTGTATTCCGGCCTCGCCGCAGGCTTATTGTCGCGGTATAGTTCAAACATGACGGATACGCCTGCAGCTCGCCCGTCCGGCCGGGATCTCCTGGCCAGGCAAGAGGCGTCGGAAAACTTCGAGTACGCCCAGAACGGTGGCGGCTGGATGGTGGTCACCGGATTCCTGATTGGTGTGCTCTGGTTCATCGCCGTTACGGCGGGCGTGCTTGGCCTTGTCGGCCTTGATGCGCTACTGTCGCAGCCCCCGGCGATATTGCTGGCCGGTGGCCTTGCTGCCCTCATCCCCGGCATGATCATCATCATGGCCGGTTTCATGGCGCGCACCAATCGCCGCGCCTCGGCCTCCAATGCCCTCGTGATGGAAGCAGCCATTCGCCTGCTTTCACCCGCGCGTGAGGCTGGCACCGAAGGCATCACGATTGCCGAGCAGATGAAACAGTCTGCGTCCGAAGTTGACCGCGCGATGGCGCATGCGATCTCGGCCATGAAGGCCATGTCCGGCGAGATTGGCGACGAGCGGATGCGACTGGAATCTGTCGCCTATGCCAGCGCCGACAATGCCCGCGACCTTGCCCAGCGCCTGGCATCCGAGCGGACGGCCCTTGAAGGCCTCGCCCGCGACCTGCGGGCGCAGATCGAGTCCATGAACGAAGCCATTCCGCGCCAGGCCCAGCAAATGATCAATGCTGCCCGCCAGGCCGGCGATGAAGTGGCCCGCGCCGATGAAGCGCTTGAGGCCCGCCTGCATGGCATGACCGTGGCGGGCGAGTCGCTTGCCGCCAAGCTGATCGATCTCGATGGCCTCGCCCGCGATGCTTCGGTCCGCACTGAAACACTCACCTTCGCCGTCAGCCGTGTCGAAGAGAAACTCGAACAGTCCCGCAAACTGGTCGACGCCGCCGTCCGTGCAGGAGAGATCGCCGCGGCCGCCGCCTCGACCACGGGCGACGCGCTGAAGGATGCCGTCTCCTCGGCGCTTGATGGCGCCCGTTTTGCCAATCGTGAGATCAACCAGTCGACCCGCGCCGCTGCCGAGGAAGCCGCCAGCGCGCTCGCCCGCCTGCGTGAAGCGGGCGAGCAGGCCGCCGTGGCCGTGCGTGCCGCCGGCAATGCCGCACGCGCCGAGACGGACATGATGAACCGCCGCCTCGGGGCAACGTCGGCCGCGCCGAGTCTGCCTCCAACGCCCGCGAAAGCCCCCGAAACGGTCCGGGAATGGTCCGGGACGCCCCCCGCCGCGACCGCAAGCCAACCCGTTGAGCCGCCCGCCGCGCCCCCTGAACCGCCGCGCATGAACGGCCATGCCAATGGCAATGGCGCCGTCAATGGCTACACCAATGGCCACGCGCATGCTGCTGATGGCCTGCCCGCCACGCCGATCACGCCGCCATCGCGTCCTGCTCCGACACGCCCGGCGCCGCGTCCCAGCATGGAAGACGAACTCTTCGATGCGGCTGCTGACCTGCTGGCCTCCGCCAGCCTCGGTGCGGACCAGGAGAAAGAAAAAGACAAGGATATCAAGGCTCCCGAAGCCCCCATGCGCGATGCGGGCCCGGCCGAGACCAGCCCGCCAATGCTGCGGCGTCGTTTCGATGATAACGCACCAGCCCAGCCTGCAACGCCTGCGCGGCGTGCCACCGATCTGCCCGCATCACAGGCCGGCAGCGGCGCGCTCGTGCCCTCTTCCGGCCGGTCATTGCAGTCGAGCAGCGACATGGGCTGGCGGGACATCATTTCCGACATGAGCCGCGATGAACCTGCTGCAACGCCAACAGATCGTGAAGAGATAGCCGACGAGATGATCCAGCGCCTGCAGACCTCCGGCATCCTGCTGCCGGAAGCCTTCCGTCCCAAGGCCAAGCGCAAGATTGCCGAAGCGGCCCGCCACGGTGACCGTGAGCGCCGTGCCGCGATCATGGACAATGCCGGGCGTCAGGTGGAACGCGTGACCCAGCGCCTGCGCAGTGACCGTGACTTGCTACAGCTCGCCCGCGAGTTCATCTCGCTGGAAGAGGAAGACGCGCTCAACGCGCTGGAGCAGACGCAAAAGACCAGCCGCAATGCGAGTCCGCGTCTTGCCGCCTATCTGCTGCTGGACGCTGCTGCAGGCGCCAACGCCTCCTAGACGCCGACGATCTCGCCCTTGGTGGCTTCGGTTTTCACCCATTTCATGAAGTCGCGCACATCCGGCGAGAGGTGGCGCCCTTTGGGCCAGACGAGCCAGTAGCCGAAATCGATCAGCGTTGAGCCGTCAGCAAACGGTGCGACCAGCCGGCCTGAAGCCAGGTCTGCCGCCGCGATGGCCTGTTTGGCGAGGGCAACGCCCCGTCCGGCCGCCGCAGATTCGATGACGAGTATCGCCTGATTGAAGCGCGGGCCGCGTGCGCCATCGACGCCTTCGACGCGCCGTGCACGCAACCAGCTCGCCCAATCGGGACAGGACGGATCGTTCTCGCTGCTCTCATCGTGCAGGAGTGTGTGGTGGCGCAGGTCTTCCGGGCGCCGGATCGCGTCCGGGCCTTCGAGCAGGGAAGGGGAGCAGACCGGCAGGACGGTTTCGTCCAGCAGCTTCTCTGATTTCAGGCCATCATAATTGCCCCGGCCATAGCGGATCGCGAAATCGGCATCGGCCATGGTGAAATCGGTGAGGCCCATGTCGGCCGAGATCCAGGCCTCTGTATCGGGGTGCTCGCGGTGGAAACCGTCGAGTTTCGGGGCGAGCCATTTGGCGGCAAAGCTTGGCGCACAGGAGACCATGACCCGGCCCTTGCGGGCGGGGGCCTGCATGATGCGGCCGGCTTCAGAAATGCGCTCAAACGCTTCGCGCACCAGTGGAAGGCTTGCCTGCGCGGCATCCGTCAGCAAAACGGAACGGCCCGTACGCTTGAAAAGCGGCGTTCCGGCATAGTCTTCCAGCTGGCGAATCTGTTGTGAAATCGCCCCCGGCGTGACATTGAGTTCGTCAGCGGCCTGTGTGAATGACAGGCGTCTGGCAGCCGCTTCAAAGGCGCGCAGGGCGTTCAGGGGCGGTAGGCGGTCGTTCGGATCGGACATGAATAGTAACTCTAAAGGCTCGCTGTAGGGGTTCACGGTTGCGCCTGAGCCGTCAATAGCCAATTTGACCTTTGATCGATCAGCAATACTAAACAAGAGTGGCCTTCGCATGCGCCAGTTTCCGGCCTTCTTCAACCTTGATAATGCATCCGTTGTTGTTTTCGGAGGCGGGGAAGAAGCCCGTCGCAAGGTCCGCCTTTTGGCCGCGACGCCAGCCCGGATCACGGTCATTGTATCGAAAATCGACCCCGGCTTTGCTGAGGAATTTGCAGGCCGCATTACCATTGCGCCGCCGGAACATGCCGGTCCGGCGCTGGATGTGGCCCGCTTTGCCATTGTCGCGAATCGGCTTGATGCCAATGCCGAGAAAGCGATCACGATGGCGCGCCAGTACGGTGTGCCGCTGAACGTGGTCGACCATCCGGAGCTTTGCGATTTCACCGTGCCCTCAATCATCGACCGGGGCGATGTGGTGGCTGCTATCGGCACGAACGGCTCCGCGCCGGTTCTTGCCAAATCCATCCGCGAGAAACTGGAAGCCCTTCTGCCGAAACGCATTGGCGACCTGGCCGCATTGGCGAGCCGCCTGCGGCCCGATGTGAAGGCTGCAATCCCCGACAGCAAGGCGCGCCGGCGTTACTGGGAAGGCGCCCTGACCGGCCCTACCGCAGACCTCGCCTATGCGGGCGATCTTGAGGGCGCTGAGGCCGCCATGCGCGCGCAATTGCAGTCAGGTGCAGCGGCCGAAGGCATCGTGCATATCGTTGGCGCGGGGCCGGGCGATCCGGAACTTATGACATTGAAAGCGCTGCGCCTGATCCAGGAGGCAGATGTCGTCTATTATGACCGTCTCGTCAGTGACGAGATCCTCTCACTCATTCGCCGCGACGCGGACCGCGTGCCTGTCGGCAAGTCCAAGGGCGACCATTCGGTGCCGCAGGAGACGATCCACGAGCTGCTGATCGCCTCGGCGCAGGACGGCAAGCGCGTTGTGCGCCTTAAGGGCGGCGACCCGTTCATTTTTGGCCGGGGCGGGGAGGAGCTGGAAGCGGTGCGCGCGGCGGGTGTTGCGGCAACGGTTGTTCCCGGCATCTCTTCGGCGCTCGGCTGCGCTGCTGCTGCTGGCCTGCCGCTGACGCATCGTGACCATGCCCAGAGTCTCACCTTCGTGACCGGCCACGCCAAGGCGGGCGGCGTGCCGGATCTCGACTGGGCCTCGCTGGCGCGTCCGGCGCAGACCGTTGTTGTTTTCATGGGCGTTGGCACGTCGGCGACGATTGCCGAGAAGATCATCGCAGCGGGGCGTGCCCCATCGACGCCTGTTGCCGTCATCGAGAATGGCACCCGCGACAATGAAATCCGTGTGTTCGGTACGCTTGCTGAACTCCCCCATCTCATCCAGCGCGCCGGTATTAAAGGCCCCGCGCTGCTCGTCATCGGCGAAGTCGCAGGCCTTCCCGCAGAAGCCATTGCCCAAGCCTTCAAGGAACATGTCGCATGAGCTCCGTTCGCCCCAAGCTGAAACCCGAAACGCCCAAATCCATCACCGCCTGGGAAACCGCCACGGGCCGCACCGTCTGGATGATGGCCGATGGCGGCTGGACCGCTGACACCGCCCAAATCGCTGCCTTTACAGGCGATGAGGCCGAGGAACGCCTCGCTGCCGCGACGAAGCAGGAGGCGGTCGTTACAGATCCCTATTTCATGGAAGTGACCGAGACCGGCGGCATTACCGGCCGTGAAACCCTGCGCGAATCCATCCGCGCGAACGGGCCAACCGTCGCCTATGGAGACAAGGCATGATCCGCATCTTTGGCGATTCCATTTCGGGCAACTGCCTGAAGGTGAAGTGGGTGGCGACGCAGCTCTCCCTTCCGCATGAATGGATCGAGATCGACATTCTGAAGGGTGAGAGCCGTACGGATGAATTTCTCGCATTGAACCCGTTCGGTCAGGTGCCGGTTGTCGAATTTGATGACGGCCGCACGTTGGCCCAGTCCAACGCCATCATCCTGCACCTCGCCGAAGGCTCTGACCTTATTCCGGCGGACGCGTTCGAGCGTGCCAAAATGCTCGAGTGGATGTTCTGGGAACAGTATTCGCACGAGCCGACGATTGCGGTGCGCCGCTTCCAGAAGCTCTACCTGAAAAAGTCCGACGACGAGATCGATGCCGATTTGATGGCCAAGGGCCGCCGCGCGCTTGGCCGTATGGAAATGGCGCTCATCTCCAGCGACTGGATCGCCGGGGGAGGCGCCCTCACGCTCGCCGACATTTCGCTGCTCGCTTATACGCGCCTCGCGCATGAAGGCGGCTTTGACCTGAACGAATTTCCTGCCGTGCACGCCTGGGTCGCCCGCTGCGAGCTTGAACTCGGCCTGCCACACATTCACGAGGTCACCCATGTATAGATATGACGAATTCGACGCGCAGATCGTCAAGGAACGCGTTGCCCAGTTCCGTGGGCAGGTGGAACGCCGCCTGTCCGGCGAGCTGCTGGAAGACGAGTTCAAGCCGCTGCGCCTGCAGAACGGTGTGTACCTGCAGCTTCATGCCTACATGCTGCGCATTGCCATTCCTTATGGCCAGCTGAGCGCCCGCCAGATGCGCATGCTGGCCAGCATCGCGCGCGACTATGACCGCAATTACGGGCACTTTACCACGCGCCAGAATATCCAGTTCAACTGGGTCGCCTTGAAGGACATTCCGGACGTGCTGGCCCTGCTGGCTGAGGTCGAGATGCACGCCATCCAGACCAGCGGCAACTGTATTCGCAATACGACGTCGGATCATTATGCAGGCGCCGCACGCGACGAAATCATGGATCCGCGCCCCTGGTGCGAGATCATCCGCCAGTGGAGCACATTCCATCCGGAATTCGCCTTCCTGCCGCGCAAGTTCAAGATCGCTGTGACTGGCGCCGAGCATGACCGCGCGGCCATTCGTGTGCACGACATTGGCCTGCACATGCGCGAGCGTGATGGCGCGCGTGGGTTTGAAGTGCATGTCGGCGGGGGGCAGGGGCGCACGCCGCATATTGCAGCGCTGGTCAACGACTTCGTACCGGAAGACCGTCTGCTCGATTATCTCGAAGCGATCATGCGCGTCTACAATCTGCACGGTCGCCGGGACAACAAGTACAAGGCGCGGATCAAGATCCTCGTGAATGAGCTTGGCGAGGAAGAGTTCACGCGGCAGGTGGAGGCGGAATTCGCCGCCCAGCGTAGCCACGAGAAGATCGACCTGCCACAGGCCGAGATTGACCGCATACACGCCTATTTCGCGCCACCTGAACTGGCGACCAAGCCAGAGACGTCTGACGTGTTCGAAACGGCCAAGGCGAGCGACAAGGTCTTCGCCCGCTGGGCACGCACAAACCTGCATCCGCATGTCACGCCGGGCTATACATCCGTGACGGTCAGCCTGAAGCCGATTGGTGGGTTGGCTGGCGACGCGACCGACAAGCAGATGGAGATCATCGCGAATCTGGCCGAGACCTATGGCCAGGACGATATACGCGTCAGCCACGCGCAGAATATTATCCTTGCGCATGTTGCGCTCGACGACCTGCCGGCCCTGCATGCAGAACTCGACGCGGCCGGCCTTGCGACGCCAAACGAAAGCCTGATCACCGACCTGATCGTTTGCCCCGGGCTCGACTATTGCAACCTCGCCAATGCCCGCTCCATCCCGGTCGGGCAGGCCGTGCAGCAGGTCTTTGCCGATCCGGACTATCAGGAAGATATCGGCCGCCTGCACATCAATATTTCAGGCTGCATCAATGCCTGCGGCCACCACCATGTCGGCCATATCGGCATCCTCGGCGTCGACAAGAAGGGTGAGGAATTCTATCAGATCACCTTTGGTGGCCGCGCCGACGAGAAGGCCGCAATTGGCGATATCGCCGGCCCCGGCCTGAAGTCCGAAGATGTTCCCGGCGCGCTCAAGCGCGTCGTTGACCGCTACCGCGCGCTGCGCAGCGGCAAGGACGAATTGTTCATCGACACACTGGGCCGCCTCGGCCATGACCCATTCAAGGAAGCCCTCTATGCCGCTGATTAAGAATGGCACCGAAATCGACGATATCTGGGCCTATATTGACGGTGAAGCAGAGCTATCAGAAGGCGGTTGCTTCACGGTTCCGCTGGCGCGTTTCCTTGCTGAAGCCTCGACCCTGGCTGAGCGCAATACGCAGGTTGGCGTGCGTCTTGCGCCCGATGACGATGCCGCGCTTCTGGAGCCGTACCTGCAGCAAATACAGCTGATCGAGATCGCATTCCCGAAATATACGGATGGACGCGGCTTCAGCCAGGCCCAGCTACTGCGCCGCCGCTTTGGCTATGAAGGCGAGCTGCGTGCGGTCGGTCACGTCCTTCGGGATCAGTTATTCTATATGAACCGTTCAGGCATCGATGCTTACGAGACGTCCCGTGCTGCCCTATCTGAAGTGGTAGACGCATTGAAGGAATATTCCGAAGTCTACCAGCCCGCTGCGGGCGGTCGGGTGCCGGTGTTCCGCAAGAGACACGGAAACTAGAGCCACATGCCTTATGGTGACATCATTGCCCGGAACGCTGAAGCGCCGGAGATCCGCCTCGAACGCCTGAATGCCGAGCTGCGCGATGCCTCGGCCCAGACGGTCCTGCGCGTTGCGATGATCCGCGAATGGCCGGACAGCCTGACTTATGTGTCGAGCTTTGGCGCGGAAAGCGTTGCCATGCTGGCGCTGATTGCCGATGTCGACCCGTCCCTGCCGATCGTGTTCCTCGATACCGGCATGCACTTTCCGCAAACGCTTGATCACCGCGATGAGGTGATTGAACGCCTCGGCCTGACCGGCGTGCGCTCAATCCCGCCATCGGAGACAGAGCGCAAGGTGCTCGATCCGAAGAACGATCTCTGGAAAACCGATACCGACGCCTGCTGCGCCCTGCGTAAGGTCCGCCCGCTGGAGCCGGCGCTTGAAGGCTTCTCGGCGTGGATCACGGGCCGCAAGCGGTTCCATGGTGGCGCCCGCATGAAGCTGCCGGTCTTCGAATTCGCCAATGGCCGCTACAAGGTGAACCCGCTGGCCAACTGGACACCTGAAGACGTCGAGCTGATGATCCAGCAACGCAACCTGCCGCGTCATCCGCTGGTTTCACAGGGTTATCCGTCGATTGGTTGCTGGCCGTGCACAAAGCCGGTCGCCGAGGGCGAAGACGTGCGCGCGGGTCGCTGGGCCGGTCAGGCCAAGACCGAGTGCGGCCTGCATGTCGACAAGAACGAACGCCCTCGGGTGTTCTAAAACTACACTACGGGTGGGGCGTTCACACCACGCATTCCCGCAGCGCCCTCTCCGGTTTGGAGGGGGCGTTTTCTTTTCAGGATCGGGCGGCGAAGACATGCGCCAGCGCGACAGCTCCGGCGGTTGCCACGCCAACTTTTTTTGAAAATGCTCTTGCCCCGGCCCGAGGGGCCGGCCTGATAAGCCTGTCTGTTCGCAGAAAGGCTATCTCTTGAGCAAACCTGACCGCTACCTCAACCTGACGGATACGGCCCGTCGTTTCGGCATTAGCCGCAAGGCCCTTCGGATCTATGAAGCCAAGGGCCTTGTCCTGGCTGAACGGACCGCTGCCGGCTGGCGAGTTTATGGCCCTGAACAGATCAAAAGGCTTCAACAGGTAATCGCGCTGAAAAGCTTCGGTCTGTCACTTGGCCGGATCGCCGAACTATTGTCGGGCCGCGATATCGACCTCGCCAAATTCCTGACGCTGCATGAAGCCATGTTGCAGCGCCAGAAGGAAGATGTCGACCGCGCCCTGCATCTGATTGTCTCGGCGCGGGCCAGGCTTGCCTCAGAGGGCAGCATTTCTTCGGACGATCTCATAAACCTTACAAGGAGTATCATGATGACCGATGCGCAAAATGTTGCGAGCGAGTACGAAGCCATCGCTGCGAAACACCTGACGGAAGACGACCAGATCACCCTGCTGGAAAACGGGTTTGACGGAATGGACAAACCTGATCCGGTCTGGGACGCCCTGATCGCCGAGGGCAAGCAGATCATGCAGACATGCGAACCCGATTCAGCCGAAGCCATGGATCTGGCCCGGCGCTGGATGGAGCAGGTTAACCTGGCCACAGGTGGCAGCCGGGTACTGAATGAAAAGGTCAGGGAAGTTGCCCGCGAAATGCACCAGCAACCCCATTTCCAAGAGGTTACGCCATCGTCGCCAGATCTGATGGACTTTGTCGAAAAGGCATACGGCGCCGCCATAGCGGCCGGAATTTGCCCCAAGCCCTGATGTCCCTTTGGTCGCCCTCCCCACCTCCGGGGGGGGCGTTTCCTTGTCAGGTGCGCGCCCCAAACGCATGGCTCAGCGCAATCGCCCCGGCGGTTGCCACGTTCACGCTGTCGAACCCATCTGACATCGCAATCCGCACAGGCGTGCAGGCTGCGATCACGTCATCCGGCAGGCCCGGCCCCTCGGCGCCAAGCAGGATGGCCAGCTTCTCCGGCACGGGCAGGGCGGTGAGCAGTGCTGCGTCCGCGCGGGGCGTCATCGCCCACACGTCATAGCCCGCCGCCTTCGCCGCGTTCACCATGTCCAAGGCCGTCCCGCCTTGCGCGTAGGGCAGCCACAGGCTCGCGCCTGACGAAACGCGGATGGCCTTGCGATAGAGCGGGTCGCAGCATTGCCCGTCGAGCAGGACCGCATCGGCGCCAAAGGCCGCCGCATTGCGGAAGCAGGCGCCGACATTGTCGTGATTGGAGAGGTCGGACAGTAGGAGAAGCGTCGAGGGGAGGGGGGATTCCTGAGCGAGTTGGCTGAGGACGCGTGCCGCATCGGCTGTCGTGTCGCCCTTCAGTCCGCAGGCCAGCACACCCCGGTGAATGGGGAAACCGGCCACCGCATCCATCACGTCCTGCGGGGCGACATAGAGGGGCACGTTTGCGGGGACATGCGCCAGGATATCGGCCAGCGGTCCAAGCCGCGTCTCGCAAAGGAAGAGGCTTTCGACCGCGAAGCGGCCCCGGCGAAGCAGCGTTTCGAGCGTCACTTTGCCTTCGACGATAAAACGCCCGCCATGACCGGATGTCAGATCCTTTTCGCGGATGGACGTGTAGGGCGCGAGGCGCGGATCGGCAGGATCACTGACATGAAAAAGGGGCATGCGCGCTGCATGCCCCTTTGTTGTTGCTGGATCAATTCAGAAGATCGCGGTGTCAGTTGGCCACCGCGCCTGCGGCTGTGGGCATGCCCTGTTCCTTGGCCATGCGCTTCATGGCCTTTTGCAGTTTCTCGAACGCCCGCACTTCGATCTGCCGGATACGCTCACGGCTGACATTGTAGGTTTCGGACAGTTCTTCGAGTGTCTTGGGCTCTTCCGAGAGGCGCCGCTCGGTGAGGATGTGGCGCTCGCGTTCGTTAAGATCGGTCATGGCGTTGCTGAGCAGGTCCATACGTGCGTCATATTCCTGACGATCGGCGAAGTCCTCTGCCTGGCCCTGGTCATCATCGGCCAGCCAGTCCTGCCATTCCATGTCGCCATCAGTGCCCATGGGCACATTGAGCGAGGCATCCGAGCCCGACATGCGGCCGTTCATCGAGAAGACTTCCGCCTCGGTGACGTTCAGCTTCTCGGCGATCAGGCGTGCCTGCTCAGGGCGAAGGTCGCCTTCGTCGAGGGCTTTCATCTCGCCTTTCAGGCGGCGCAGGTTGAAGAACAGCTTCTTCTGCGCGGCGGTCGTGCCGAGTTTCACGAGGCTCCAGGAGCGCAGGATGTATTCCTGGATCGCGGCGCGGATCCACCACATGGCATAGGTTGCCAGGCGGAAGCCCTTTTCAGGGTCGAATTTCTTGACCGCCTGCATCAGGCCGACATTGCCTTCGGAAATCACTTCGGCCATGGGCAGGCCATAGCCGCGATAGCCCATTGCAATCTTGGCCACGAGGCGAAGGTGGGAGGTTACCATCTTCTCGGCGGCTTCCGTGTCATCATTCTCGAGCCACTTGCGGGCGAGCATGAATTCTTCGTTTTTCTCGAGCATCGGGAATTTGCGGATCTCGCTGAGATACCGGCTGAGGCCCTGTTCGGGGCTGAGGGCGACCGAACTGCGTGCAGAAACTGGGTTGGCCATGTTATATCCTCCTTTTGGAACCTATCCCGCACCTGCAGCAATGGTTCCCGTTTAGGTGTTCCGAGTGTGTTCTTAGCCCCGCTTTGCGGCGACGTATTCCCCGGAAATGCGCATGTATGTCATCGCGCTGCAGCATAAATAGGAAATGCGGCCTTCCTGTGAAGGTGGGGCGGGCAAAAAAATGCCCCGCTCCGGGGGGGAAGAGCGGGGCAGTTACGGGGTTTGTTGGTTAACTTACCGGAACTCTATGCCCGACTTGGTTCCAACCTCGTGAGCGCGGCCTTCAGCGCATCCAGTCGCGTGTTGAACTGCTTCTCCGCGCTACCGGGCAGGCCGGTGGCGAATTGCTCCAGAACACGCCCGACAGACTCGTTCATGCCGGTGACATAGACCTGCTTTTTGGAGTCTGCTGCGTCCTCGACGATGGTTTCCACGGCCCTGACGGCCGAGACATCGATGAAGGGCACGCGGGAAAAGTCGAGAATGATGATCTCCACCTTGTCACTTGCCTTGCTGCGAACATGGTGACCGAGGTCAGCCGCTGCACCAAAGCTGAGCGGACCGCCAAAGTCGAACATCATCACCCGGCCGCCGGAGCGTGACAGGATCTGCGTCTCTTCCTCGGTCGAGAGGCGGGGTTCGTCTTCCTGAACGGCCTTGATCTGATCATCGGCCAGGTTCTTGATGAAGGCGAGCGCTGCGAGCACCACGCCAACGGCAACCGCCGTGATCAGGTCGACGAATACGGTGAGACCAAGCACGAGCACCATGAGGCCCAAGTCCCAGCGGGGGCCCTTGTGGGCGCGCTTCAGGTAGGAGAAGTCGATTGTGTCGACGCCAACCTTTACCAGGATACCGGCCAGAACCGCGTGCGGGATCTTCGCGGCAAGCGGACCAAGGCTGATGACGATGGCCAGCAGCACGAGCGCATGCATCATGCCCGAAATCCGCGTGCGTCCGCCGGACCGGATGTTGATCACTGTGCGCATGGTCGCGCCAGCGCCCGGAATGGCGCCGAAGAAGCCACCGAGCGCGTTACCGATACCCTGACCGATCAGTTCCTTGTTCGACTTGTGACGCGTGCGGGTCATGTTGTCGGCGACAAGTGACGTCAGCAAGCTGTCGATGGAGCCGAGCACGGCAAGAATGAAGGCGGCCTCAATGACGATGAGGGCGGAGTCCACATTGACAGCTGGCAGCACAAAGCTCGGGAAGCCTGTGGGGATGTCACCGAGAAGCGGGGCGCCCGGAATGGCAATGCTGACCAGCGTGCCGATCACGAGCGCGGCCAGTGGGCCGGGCACATAGGCGGCAAATTTCTTCGGCCAGCTGAACACGATACCCAGCGTCAGGATGGCGATGCCGACGGCAATGAGGTTCGGGTCCATCACCGCGCCGGGCACGGCGGTGAAGGCCGGGATCGTGCCGCCGCCATCCGGTTCATGCCCGAACAGGCGCGCGAGCTGGAGGGCAATAATGATGACACCGATGCCGCTCATGAAGCCCGAGATGACCGGGTAGGGCACCAGTTTCACATATTGGCCGAAGCGCATGACGCCCAGCAGGATCTGCATGACGCCCGCAAGGATGACGGCGCCGAAGACGAGTGCCGGGTTGCCGCCGAGCGCGGCATAGAGGCCGGCAAAGACGACGACCATCGGGCCGGTCGGGCCGGAAACCTGAGAGCCGGTTCCGCCAAACAGGGCAGCAAAGAAGCCAACAAAGATGGCGCCCCAGAGGCCGGCAATGGGGCCGGCGCCTGAGGCTTCACCGAAGGCGAGCGCGAGGGGAAGGGCGACGATGCCGGCAGTCAAGCCGCCGAACAGGTCACCCTTCAGATTCGAAAGGTCAAAATAGGGCGCGCCTTTCGGCTGCGCCCCTGTCTGGGGTGTTGTCATAGACTTTTTCCGTTGTCTGGGGGTCAGGCCGCGCAGTCGTGATCGCCGGCAAGTTCGGCAATCTGGCTGGCATAATGCGCATCTACCCGGATGAATGTGTTTTGGTCGGCGTCGAAAGCGGACACGTCGCCTGTGCGGATGTCGTAGACCCATCCGTGCAGTTCGAGGTCGCCCTTGGCGAGGCGGCGCGCAACACTTGGATGCGTGCGCAGGTGCTGCAGCTGGACGAGGACGTTCTGCTCGATAAGCATCTGCATCCGGTCTTCCGGTGTGCCGTCTGGCGCGAGTTCGTCGACGATGTCGACTGCCGACTTGGAATAGGCCAGCCATTTGCGCACATGATCCAGGCCCTCAAGGCCGTCCGGATGCATGGCGCCATTCATGGCGCCGCAGCCAGTATGTCCGCACACGACGATATGTGGCACTTGCAGAACGGCCACGGCGTATTCGATGGCTGCTGTCATGCCGCCAGTATGCTCGGTGTGCGGCGGGACAATATTCCCGGCATTGCGCGCGTGGAACAACTGGCCGGGTTCTGTCTGCGTAATCATGGCCGTTTCGATACGGCTGTCGGAGCAGGTGATGAACAGGGCCTCGGGCGACTGCCCCTGGCTGAGTTCTTCAAACAGGTCTTGTTTACCGGGATAGACATTATTCTGGAAGCGGACGACGCCCGCAGCAAAGCGTGGCATGCGAAACTCCTTTTCGATGCGTGGGAGGAAAGCTGGATAGGATGTCAGGTGTGACGCGGTAGGCGTCTCAGTTCGCTGTCGGTGGGTCCACAGCAGACCGGGTCACCTCGCTGTAGCAGCGGCAAGCACTTCGGCTTTTAAGGTCTGTCGCTGGCACTAAAGGGACACTCCGGTTCGTTGGCACAACCGGTATTTCGGGACTTCCAATACATAGTTCCAATACGAAAACACTCTTGTTTCTATAGTCAAAACCTATCAAACTCTTTACTTCAACCTGAGGGAATCCGGATGCGTCCTACGTTGCGGCAATTGCAGTATATCGTTGCCGTGGCAGAGACCGGCAAATTCCACGAGGCGGCGAAACTGCTGAATGTTTCCCAACCGAGCCTTTCGGCGCAGATCGCTGCGGCTGAGGCGCAGCTGGGGGCGGTACTCATCGAGCGTGGCCGCAATGGCGCGATCATGACGCCGACGGGCGAGGAAGTGGTGCGGCGCGCGCGCGTAATCCTCACACAGCTGGAAGACCTGAAGACCGTTGCGCGGCAATCTGAGGGACGCGTCGCCGGGCGCTACCGCCTCGGAACGGTGCCGACAATCGGGCCTTACCTGTTGCCGAGCGCCGTGAAGGAACTTCACCGCCTGTTCCCGGACCTGCGCATGAGTGTGCGTGAGGAGCGCACGATCGATCTTGAGGAAAAGCTCAATGACGGTCGCCTCGACATGATCATCTCGACGCCCGAAGACCATGTGAACAGCGAAAGCATGTCGCTGTTCCAGGAGACGCTTTTCGTTTGCGCTGCGCCTGATGACGAACTCTCCCAAGGCGAAGGCCCTATTGATATCAGTGCGTTGCAGGGCAGGGAATTGCTCAGCCTCGGTTTCGGTCACCGCCTCAGCGTGGTGATCCAGATGCTTGCCGATGCGGCCGGCGCGCATGTCAGTACGGAATATGAGGGCACGTCGCTGGACGCCGTGCGTCAGATGTCGGCCATGGGGGCCGGCATTGCCATCCTGCCCAATCTTTACGCCGTGGTTGAAGCGCAGCGCGACCCCGGCCAGGTCGTGCGGCCGCTGCGCCATCCGCTGGCGACCCGTGATGTCAGCCTGATCTGGCGCACGGGCTCGCCGCTCGGCCGGGACATTGAGGCGCTTGGCCTGGTGTTTCGCGACGTCGCGATGGACCTTCTGGATTCAGATGCGTTGCGGCCCGCCGGCCGACCGGTCAGACGTCGGTAACCTGTTTGTGGGCTTCGGCGAAATATTCGGTCGAGCGCATTTCGTGGAGACGGCTGGCGGTGCGCTGAAATTCGAAACTGCCATCGCCGGACGGATAAAGCGCATCCGGCTCGGCGGCGGCGCTTGCCACCAGTTTCACCTTGGCCTCGTAAAGCTCGTCGATCAGCATCACGAAGCGTGCAGCTTCGTTGCGGTTCTCAGGTGAGAGCAGGGGGATGTTCTCAAGGAAAACGGTATGGAAGTGCGCGCCGATCGTATGATAGTCGCGGGCGCCTAGCGGGCGGGCGCATAATTCCTCAAATGTGAAGCGGGCCGTCCCGGCTGCCTCACGCGAAACCTCCAGCTTTCGGCCTTTGACCTTGAGCGTGCAGTGCTGCGGCGTCGCGCCAAGCGTCAGCCGGTGCCACGCCTTGTCCAGTGCGGCGTCTGCCTCGGGCCCAAGCGGTGCATACCAGACGGGCGCTTCGCTCAGACGGTCAAGGCGGTAATCCCGGTCGGAACTCAACTCGAACACGTCGCAATTGGCCTTCAGGATGTCCACGAAGGGCAGGAAGAGGGGACGGTTGATGCCATCGGTATAGAGGTCGTCGGGGTGGCGGTTGGAGGTTGCCACGACGGTGACGCCTTCATCGAACAGGGCTTCGAACAGGCGCGACAGGATCATCGCGTCGGCGATCTGCGTCACCTGGAATTCATCGAAGCAAAGAAGGCTCGCGCCTGAGGCGATGCGTTTCGCGGCTGGCGCGATCGGGTCGTCGCCCGCTCCCTTGACGCGCCATTCAGATCGCTTGCGTTCGCTCGCGTCCAGCTTGCGCCACTCGCCCAGCATGTCGTGCACGCCGCCCATGAACTCGTGGAAGTGAACGCGCCGCTTCGGAGTGACGGGGGCTGCTTCGAAGAACAGGTCCATCAGCATGGATTTGCCGCGTCCGACGCCGCCCCACATGTACAGGCCATGGACGGGCGCGGGCTTGGAGAACCAGCCGCCCTTTCCCTTGTTGGCCAGTCGATGGGCGAGGTCATCGAGGCGCGCGGCAGCCTTGGCCTGCACGCTATCAGCATCAATCAGGCCTTCGGCGATCCGGGCCTCGTACCGTTCGAGTACCGAGATCATGCCATCATCAGCCAATGCGGTGCGCCACTTGCTCGATCAGTTCGCGCCAGGCGGCCGGACGCAGCAGCATTGCAATCACCAGGCCTGAAAGGGCGCCGCCGAGGTGGGCGCCGTGCGCGACCATGGTCTGATCGCGCTGGGAGAGGATAAAGCTGACCACGATGAAGCCAACGCCGAAGACAATGGCCCACATGGGGATCGCGAAGAAGAGGTAAAGCATGGCAAAGGGATAGAAGAGGCAGAAGCCAGTGATTACACCGGATGTCGCACCCGAGGCGCCGACAGCGCGGTAATTCGGCTGGTTATGCTTGTCGGCATATTCCCAGATGTTTCCGCCCAGCATTGAAGCGGCGTAGAGGATCAGGAAGCCGCCAGAACCGACATAGGCTTCGAGGATTTTCCCGAACGTGTAGAGCACGTACATGTTGATGAAGAGGTGCATGCCATTGACGTGCAGGAAGGCGGACGTGACGAAGCGGAACCATTCCTCGCCTTCGCGGATCGGCTTGATCCAGAAGCAATAGCGGTCGAACAGGTCGCGATTGTTGAACGCCAGGACGCTGGCGATCACATTCAGCGCGATCAGCACCAGTGTGGCAGGGTAGACGAGCAGGGCGTCCATGGCGTTCGGGTCCGTCAAATGGGCAAAGCCGCCCGAAGGGTTAACCCGGGCGGCTTAGCAAGGTCATTGGGGAGTCTGCAAGCATAAGCTCCCGCGAGGCGTATTCGCTCAGGCTGCGCGGGCCGGTGCCGCAGCGGCAGGCATTTGCTCGAGCAGGAAGTCCTCAAACGTATCCGGGCGCTGGATAAAGCGATTGAAAGGCAGCGTGGCCTTGAACACGGCTTTCGGCGCGATATTTGCGCCGCAACGCAGGGCAGCTTCAACAACCTGATCGCGGGTGTCCATCGAGGAGACGACGGCGATGCGATACTTGCCCATATTGGCGACGCGCGCGATTGTCATGTCGGGGTCAACGCTGTCAGGCAGGCCAAGATCCAGGACCACCAGATCGAAGCGCTCGAGGCGGAGGCGTGCTTCGGCAGCCATCAATGTCGGCGCCATCACGAGATCCACCTGGATGCGCGAGCGGGCGGCCTTGTCGGCTGCAATCGCCAACATGTCGCGGACCGGCTCGTGATCTTCAACCCAAAGAACTTTCATACTACTCTACCCCAATAAGGTTATTGCTGCCTGAGCGTCTGTATCTGTCTGCGCCCGTCTGGAGATGACCTTGCCACCGGGGCCTTACAGCTTGGTAAAGCAGAACTTTCCGAAGTGTTGAAATCTCAACAGATCGGTCCTTTCGGGAAAGTTTTCTGACCCCTCCAAACCTGCCGCATCCGCTTTCCCGTAAGGGGAGTTCATGTATGCTGCGAGACAGGGAAGCGCACGCGAAGAAAAAAGCAAAAAAAGTTCATGACAGACGAAATCCTGCCATCGGCCACCAAGGCGCCGCCCGTATCGGCCTTCCATGTCGATGACAGCGGGGCCGACAAGCATATCGTCGACGTGCTGATCGAGGAGCGCTGTCCGCGTATTCGGGCGCACTGGTCGTGGCCTCTGGTGCGTCCGGCCCTCTACAAGGTGCTCGGTTATGGCAAGGCGCGGCGAATGGCCGACGAGATTGTCCAGCTGAACGGGCGGCAGTCTTTTGATCTCCTGTCAGATCAGCTGGCGTTCGACCTCACGATAGATGGTATTGAGCGCATGCCGAAAACCGGTCGTCTCATCATCGCGGCCAACCACCCGACGGGTCTCGCGGATGGGGTCGCCGTCTGGGACCTGCTGAAACAGGTGCGCGATGACATTATCTTCTTCGCCAATGCTGACGCCGTGCGTGTGAACCCGAAATTCGAGGATGTCATCATTCCGGTCGAGTGGGTCGCCGCCAAGCGTACGCCCGCCAAGACCCGCGAGACACTGAAGCGCGCGGCTGAGGCTTTCAGCGACGAGAAATGCGTCGTCATTTTTCCCTCTGGCCGGCTCGCCCGCCGCGTCGATGGCGCGTTGCAGGAGAAGGACTGGTTCTCCACCGTGATCGGTCTCGCCCGCAAGCAGAAGGCGCCGATCCTGCCGCTCAATGTGGATGCCCGGAATTCTGCGCTCTATTACCTGTTCTGCGACCTCAATGACGAGCTGCGCGACATCACGCTCTTCCATGAATTGCTGAACAAGCGCGGCTCGAAATTCAGCATGACATTTGGCCAGTTGATTGATCCGGTCTTGCTTGAGGGTGACGCGGGCGTTCTGACGGAAAAACTGAAACAGCATGTCGCCTACGACCTTCTCGCCAACCCTGATGCCGTCTTTACGCCCTGACACTGCGGGCTGGCGGCAAGCTTCACTTGAACTTGCCGGCGATGCGCTCTAGACGCGCTCGCCATGCTTGAAATCATTCCTGAAACACCTGCTCTCCACGCCGTTGCCATCGAGGCGCTGTTCGATGTCACGTTCGGTCCGGGCCACTTCGCCAAGACGGCCGAGCGCCTGCGCGAATTCTCCCACTCCCTGCCGGAGATCAGCCGCGTCGCCGTGCTGGATGGTGAGATTGTGGCTGTCTGCCGTGTGTGGCCGCTTGTCGTGGGGGAGGCCCGCACGCGGGCCCTGTTCTACGGACCGGTTGCAGTGACGCCGGAACAACGTGGCAGCCGACTGGGCCAGGCCGTCACAGTCGCTGCGCTTGAGGCGGGAGAAGCCCAGGGCTGGCCTGCGGCCGTGCTTATCGGCGCGCCGGCCTATTTCTGTGAGATCGGGTTTGAAGTGACACCGCGCGGCCAGCTGGTCTTCCCGGGTCCGCAAGACCAGGGCCGTGTCATGGTGAAGAGCCTTGCAGGAGATGCAAGCCAGCTCTCAGGCCTGGTTACAGCCCTCTAGAGAAGATCAGCCCTTGTTCGGACGTTGATCCAGAGGCAGGGAATATTCCGCCGGGACGCCGTCAATATACATGCCTTCGTGGAACAGTTCGCCCTGCATGTCGCGTTCGGTGCCCGGACCGTTGAGGAGGCCGTTGGCGAACAGCCCTGCCATCACGACATTGCTGTCCGGAAGTGTCAGCACGCCATAGCCCTCATAGACGCCATCCCTGGTCTCCCCCTGATAGCTCGCCATCAGGGCAGGGCCTTCATAGATGTCGTCGGCATATTGCTCGATCGGCGCATGGGCGGCGGCAAGTTCAAGTGCCTTGGCTTCAGCGGCGCGCGCCGCGAGCTGGTCCGGGGTAGGGGCTTCAGGAAGGGCTGCCTCATCTGATTCCGGTACCGGCGCGACAGGATCTTGCGGCGTGGGGGCTTGCGGTCCGCAGGCGACACAGATGAGTGCAACCAGGCTGGCGAGCGTCGTTCGGGAATCTGGCATGGTGGCCTCCATGTTACGAGTGGCCAGTCTATCACAAACTGCCCGTATGCGCATGTCTGCCGATAGGCCTGATTGCCAATGGGGATTGCGCGCATTAGTGACCAATCAGGGCATCTTGTGCATGGGGGTAACAAATGACGGATCTCCGCCTGATCCAGTATTTCGAGGTCGTTTACAGGCTGCTGAGTTTCTCCAAGGCCGCTGAGGAACTGCGTCTGACGCACTCAGCCGTCACACGCGCCATCAAGACGCTCGAAGAGGCCTGGGACACACCCCTCTTCTATCGCACCACGCGCTCGGTCGTACCCACCGAGGCGGGCGAGCGCCTCTATCCGAGGGCTGTGGAATTGCTGGCTTTCTCGGCGACAGTGATGCGGGAAACCGTATCTGGCGACCGGGAACTCAAGATTGTCGGCGGGCCCATCGCCTATGACATTCTTCTGCCGACGGTCATCAATGCCTATCGGCAGGTCGTGCCCCGCATGCGTGTTCGGGCAGATGTCATGTCACCGCACGCGGCTGTCGAAGCCCTCGTGCAACGCCATACAGATGTGGTCATTTTCAACATGTCGACCCTGCAAGCCATGCCGCATGCCGGCCGGCTGCGCTTTCACGAGATCATGTCTGAAGCCTATATCATGGTGTTCCGGCCGAACCATCCGATCATGGAGATGGACAACCGGTTTGAGTCGCTCCTGGCCTTTCCCTGGGCATTCCCCGGTTATCTGGACTATCTGGATGGCCAGTTGCCGGACGGCATGGCTGAAGCGCTGGCCGGCGCAGATGCCCCGCAATACACGCTCTATAGTCCGACAGCCTGCATGAACCTGTCGATGATGTCCGACGTCCTGACAATCATCCCGGTGTCTCTGGCGCAGGCCAATCTTGATAGCGGCCGCCTTGAGGGCAAGCGAATCCCGGGACTGCCCCACTATCGCGTTGGCATCGGTTTCCGACGGGAGGCCGAACAGGAGCCGCATATTCGGGATCTTCTCAGCTGCGTCGACTCCGTCGCGCGCACGCTCAGCCGCGAAAATTCTCAGCGGTTGAAAAGCCTGCCATGAATTCCACCCAAGGATTAACTTGAAACTATTGCGCACAAATAAGCAATAATTACTCAATTGTAGTCATGAGTATGCTGTCGTAACTGAACATGGTCTTTGTGATGTGGCGCGTCCCCCACCCAGTACCACATCACGGCTAAAAGGCACTTTGCCAGGCAGTGTATCCCCGCTGCCTGGCATTTGCCTTTTTGCGAAAGCCAAAAACCCAATCGTTTGTGTATATGTGCGCCTCGCGGTCGCCTATTGCCCTTCGCGTCGCCATGCCAGGATCAAGAGGATCACCAGAAGGCCGGCTGCCAGAATGCCGGGCAGCAGGGGCTGGCTTGTCGACGAGCGAACTGCATAGGCGCCGCGCTCGCGCAGGCCGAGCCAGTTACTGCCCGCCGCAGCCCCGCGCGCGCTGACGCGGCGGATATCAGGAAGGTCCGTGCCCGCCGCATTCAGTCGGAAGACCCCGCCGCCCGTCTGTTTCGCGAAGGGTGCCATGATCTCGGTGCTGGACTGGAGATCGGCATATTCCTTTGGGTTGGCCGGGCCGTTCAGCGCCACCGCTTCCAGTCCGCCAGCTTCGGCCCGGTAGAGCCCAAGCTGGTCGATGGGCGCTTCGGCGGTGAAGATGCCGGGGGCCTTCTGTCGCCAGATGGGTTCAAGAACACGGCCTTCAGGCGTTTCCAGCTGGAGAGGCGGCGCAGTGTCGAGCAGGGTCCGCAACTCCATCCTGGCTGTGTCGCCCTCAGCGGTGAGGCTAAGCCGTCGCTCTTCCAGTTCGGGCTCTTTCATCATCCAGTGGACTGCACGGCGGATCAGTTCGGAGAAGGGGCCGCCGCCGTCATGGCCGCGCGCCCACAGCCAGATCTGGTCAGACATCAACATGCCCACGCGGCCTTTGTCGACACGGTCGACAATAAAGAGCGGCTTGTCGTCCGGCCCGCTCATCAGCACGTCACCGGCCTGCGCAGTGGCCTCGATATAACGCATCCATCCGCCCCATTTTTGACCGTCGAGCGGGGCCGTCACAGAATGCCGTTTGCCGACTTCAGTAAGCTTCGGAATGAACTCGCCCGTGCGGATGCGGCCAGTCGGGGAGGCGGGCAGCACGGCGGCGAGGGGGGAGCGGGCGAGACTTCCCGGTCCGGCGAATGGTTCGCCAGCCGCGATCAGCAGCGCGCCGCCATCGGTTACATAGCGGGCCATGTTGGCGAGGTAAGACTGGGTGATAACGCCCCGGCGTTCATACTGGTCGAAGATGATAAGGTCGAAATCCTTCAGTTTGTCCTCGAACAATTCCTCGGTCGGGAAGGCGATGAGGGCGAGTTCATCGGTCGGCGTGTAGTCGGTCTTGTAGGGCGGCCGCAGGATCGTGAAGTGGACAAGGTCAACGGATGGGTCTGATTTCAGAAGGTCACGCCAGACACGGCCAGCCTGGTTCGGCTTGCCGGTCACAAGCAGCACGCGCAGCCGGTCGCGCACACCTGCCAGCGTCGAGGCCGTACGATTGTTCGCCAGCGTCAGTTCTTCGCGGCCCGGCGGAACTTCGACGACGATCACGTTTTCACCGCGCCGTTCGATCTCGAGGGGCAGTTGCGTGTCCTCGCCGGCTTTCACCTTGACGCGCTCTGCCTGTCCGCCATTCAGCGATACGCTGAGTTCGACTTCGCCGCCGTCTGGGTCATCGACACGGACGACAAGATTCGCCGTTTCGCCCACGATACCGAAATTCGGGGCATCAACGATCTGCACCCGCCGGTCACCGCGATTCGGGTCACCGACGACGAGTCCATGAACCGGTCCGATGGCGCTGCCCTGGTCCGCGCCTGTCGGCAGGTCGTGGACCTGTCCGTCGGTGACGAAAATAGCGCCCGCAATCCGGTCGCGCGGAACGTCTGCCATCAGGCCTTCCAGCGCGCCATAAAGATGCGTGCCGTCATCGTGCGGATCGGATTCGAGTACGCGCACTTCCAGAGACGAATCCGCCTCCAGTTTTGATTTCAGCGCTGTGAACGCGGCATTTGCGGCGCTCGCCCGGTCGCCGAACTGCATGCTCTCGGATCGGTCGAGGATGAGCGCGGCGACTGAGGGCAGGGGCTCGCGCTCTTCTTCAACAAGGGACGGATTGGAAAGGGCCGCTGCCAGCACAGTCAGCGCCAGACCTCGGGTGAGCGCGGCCCTGCCACGCAGCACGACATAGGCAGCCCAGGCAACCACTGCGACGGCAACAACCAGCCAGAAGACCGGCCAGCCGAGGAAAGGCTCAAAGCTGAGGCGTGTGGCGTCGATCATTGCGGCTCACTCCCGGGAGCCGTGCCCCTCAAGTCGTCCGGCGCGATGGCCCCACCTGCGTCGGTGCCCTTGTCGCCGTTTTCACCGTCGCCCAAACGTTCCAGGAGGGCGGGCAGGTGAACCTGATCGTCCTTGTAGTTGCCTGTGAGGACATACATCACGAGATTGACACCAAAGCGGCGTGCCATTTCGCGCTGCTGCGGCCCGCCATCGACGGAATAAAGATCGCGCCCGCGATCATCCACCGCCCAGGCGGATATCCAGTCAGCGTCACCGATGAAAAGGCGCGAGACGCCGTCCCCGCGTGGCGCATTCGGCCCGCCTGTTTTCTCGATCCACAGACGGCGATTGGCAAACCGGCCGGGAAAATCATCAAGCAAGTAGAAGCTCCGTCCGAGAACATGATTGGCCGGCACAGGTTGAAGCGGTGGGGCGTCGAGGCCTTCGAGCAGCTTTTCGAGCGGCGCAACATCGGTGTCCGTTCCAACCGTTCCGCCTGCACGCGTGTCGATCACCAGTGCGCCGCCGGAGCGCAGATAGGTGTTGAGATGGGCAATGGCGGTTTCCGAAAGGGGCGGCGCGCCTTCCGGCACGCTGAAATAGATCAATGGGTAAAGTTCGAGCGCATCGGTTTCGAGGTTGAGCGAATCCGGCTCGGCCGGTTCGACTGATGTGCGCAGGCTCAGCACGGATGAGAGACCCGAGAGGCCTGCACGGGTGCGCTCGTCGAGCGCCCGGTTGCCTGTCTCTACATAGCCGAATCGCATTGTCAGCGCGGCGTCGATTTCCTTCTGGGTGGCATTGCCTGTGCGGGGAAGCGCATCAATCTGGGGCGCCGTCGAGACGCGCCTGAAAGAGCCGTCCGGCATTTGCTGATAGCGATAGGATTGGGCCTCGGCGCTGTGGGGCAGGGCAGTGGCCATGGCGCAGACCAGCAGCAATGCGGCGGCACCCTTTGCCCCGCGGCTCAGACGCGGCAGGTGTCCGGCTACGAGGAGGGCAATGAACAGGTCCAGCACGAGCAGGATGGCGGCGATCGCAAGCAGCGGCCCGGCGAGTCGCAGCGAGCGGGCCTCAGCATCGCCCAGCAGGCGGGCTGATACCGGCCATGTATCGATCAGGTTTGGCTTGGCGTCAGCTCCGGCATTCAGCGCACGGGTGCCTGAAGGGCCTTGATAGAGACCCGGCGGATGGGCTTCGGAGGGCTTCACTGTGCCGAAATCAGAGGCCTTCAGGGGCGCGGCACTCGCGCCGGCCGCGGCGAGGCGTCCATAGCCGTCGAGCACCAGTTGTGGCGTGTAGGCGCCCTCGGCGTCGCTGACCGCTTCCCCGCGTCCGGCCGCGATGGAGCGGCGCAGCATCTGCTCGAACGTGGCGGAATAGGGCAGGTTCGACCAGTCAGGCCCTGCCGTGATGTGGAACAGGATCAGCGTGCCTGAGCCGCGCGAGTCGGCCGTGACGAGCGGGCTGCCATCGGCGAGACGAGCCCAGGTCTTGCGCACCAGATCAGGTGCGGGCTTGGCGAGGACCTGCTGGCGAATACGGACATCTGAGGGAATGGGCAGGCCGGCAAAGGGGGATGTGGCAGGGAAGGGCGCCATGGCCTGCGGTTCGTCCCAGGCAAGGGCACCGCCCAGCGCGCGCGAGGATCGGCGCAGTGCGACTGGCAGCAGGTCATCGCCCTGCGAGGCCAGGTGTGGACCGGCAAAGCGGATCAGTGCGCCGCCCTGTTCGACCCAGTCGGTCAGGCGTTTCGCATCTTCCGGCTGGATCTGGCCAATGTCGGTCAGGATGATCGCATCAGGCGAGGTGGCGACCAGCGATTCAATACTGCCTTCCGTAATCGAGGCGAACGGTTCGAGTGCCTTGCGCACATAATGCATGTCGGAAAGCAAGGGCTGCGCGGCGGCACCCGCATCGACCAGACCCACACGGCGCGACCGGTCAGAAGAATCCCAGAGCCAGACCGTGCCGGCGCCCTGGCGGCCGGTGGCGGTGAAGCGGGCGACACGTGACAGCGCGGCGGCGGGAATGGCGAAACTGGCGGTCGCTTCACGTTCCCCGTCGACGAACACGACTTCGGAAGTGGCAAGCGCCGATCCGTCGAGCGTCAGGGCGGAAACAAAGCTGCGCTCTTCGCCGCGCGGCTGCACGCGGCGCGCGGTGACCGACACGGAATCTGTCTGCGAGGATATTCCCGTTATCGCCGCCGGGCCCGTGGGCGGCGCGGCATAGACCGAGAGCGGTGCGATGGCGGAGAGTGCCGCGGCAAAGGCGCGCCCGCCCTCGTTTTCGATACCATCACTTGCCCAGAAGATACGATCGGGTTTGAGGCCGGACTCTTTCAGCCGCTTCAGCGCTTCGGTTCTGTCCGTGCCCCAGGCCTGCGGACGCAGCGACGTAAGGCGCTTGGCCATGTCGGCGCGAGACAGGCGCGTGGCAGGATCGGCGTTGAGCGTCTGCGGCGCCGTCAGCAGGAGATGCGCCGGGGCGTCGCGCCCACCGGTGTCGAGCGTTGCAGTGGCCGCGTCCACCAGCTCGGTCCAGCGCGGCGCTGAGGGCCAGCCATTATCGACGACAACCAGCAGCGCGCCGCCGGCATCGGCGGCCTCATTCTTCGCGCCGGGCGCATAGACGGGCTGGGAAAGGCCCGCAATGGCCGCCGCTGCAGCCAATGTACGGATCAGCCAGACCCACCAGGGGGTCCGCGCAGGGGTCTCTTCCTTCGGCTCAACGCCTTCGAGCAGGCGAAGCGATGGCAGCTCGACATCTTTCGGCGCAGGTGGCGTTGCCCGCAGCACCCACCAGATGATCGGCAGCGACAGGAGCGCGAACAGCGCCAGCGGCGCACCGAACAGGAATGGGCCAAGCGCTGTCATCCGCGCGCCCCGAAACTCTCAAGCGCCATTTTCAGGCGCGCCGCGCCGTGCAGGCTGGGCGTGGCGGTCGTGTGCGTGACAAGGCGCCAGCCGATCTGCGTTGTAAGGGCCTGCAGGGCATCGCGCTGCTCGGCAAACTTGCGCTTGTATTCATCGCGCATCGTCTCGGCGCGTCCAAGGATGCGATCCACCATGGCGCCGGGCCTGTGCAGTTTCACGCGGCCCTGAAACGGAAAGTCGAGTTCGATCGGCGCGGCGACCGCCAGCAGAACGCCTTCGGGGCATTTGGCGGCGAGCGGTTTCAGCCGCGCCTGCCATTCAGGGATCGGATCATAGAAATCGGACGCAATCACCAGCGTGGCCGATGTGCGTGGCGGCGGCGGGAAGGGGCGACCCGCGCCATTGGAAATATCCTCCGACAGCCGATCAACCGCGCGTTTGCCGAAGCTCGGCGTGCGGCCAGCGCCCAGCGCGCCGATGCGCTCGCCATCCTTGGACATCATCAGGCCGAGGGCCAGCATCAGGAGGCGCGCTTCGTCTGCCTTGGTGCGAATGTCGCCTTCGCCTTTCCAGTTGAAGCCTGGATGCGGGTCACACCAGAACAGCACCGTGCGCGCGGTTTCGAGTTCTGTCTCGCGCACGAACAGGTCATTGCCCTTGGCCGACCGGCGCCAGTCGACCCTGTCGGCGGCGTCTTCCTGCGTGTGGTGGCGATACTGCCAGAACTGCTCTCCCGTGCCCGCGCGGCGACGCCCGGCGCTGCCGATATGAGCA